>CERS01186375.1_pt1 | contig 16872 bp, 7 predicted proteins | sample 356251 | NCBI WGS metagenome assembly CERS01 (sample SAMEA2621020, study PRJEB7988) | marine metagenome | isolation source: saline water (ENVO:00002010), including
AACGCCTGAACAAATTATCTCAACTAACAGTCAAATTTTACTTGCTAATACCTATCATTTAAGTTTACGTCCTGGTATTGATATTATCAAAAAACATGGTGGCATTCATTCTATGATGAATTGGCATGGTCCTATCCTAACAGATTCTGGCGGTTATCAAGTTTTTTCTTTAGCCAAACGTAGAAAGGTTGATTCAGATGGTATTACCTTTCAATCTCATATTGATGGATCCCCTGTTCGTTTTACACCTAAACATGTGATTGATTTACAATGTGGCTTTAATAGTGACATTATGATGGTTTTAGATATTTGCACCGCCTACAATGAAACGAAACAACAAACAGCTCAAGATCTTCGTTTAACTCATCAATGGGCTCAAGATGCTTATCACTATTGGCATGAAATGGATATCCCTAATTGGTGCTTTGGTATTATCCAAGGAGGATTTCATCTGGATTTAAGACAAGAAAGTGCCGACTTTCTTACCTCGTTAGATTTTCCTGGCTATGCGATTGGAGGCCTTAGTGTTGGTGAACCTAAAGAACTCCTTCATGAGTATATTGCAAAATGTGCTCCCTTATTACCGGATCATAAACCTCGCTACGTTATGGGTATTGGCCTTCCTGAAAATATTAAAATTGCAGTTGAACATGGTATTGATATGTTTGACTGTGTTATCCCTACTCGTATTGCTAGACACGGTCAATTTTTTTACGAGGATGCACGTATTAATATCAAAAAAGAAATCTTTAAAGATGACCTTACTCCTTTATCTGATACCTGCTCATGTTACACTTGTCAGCATTTTTCCAGAAGTTATATCCGTCACTTATTTATTGCGAAAGAAATACTTGCCTCTACCTTACTAACTATCCATAACATCCATTATTTAAATGACTTTGTTAATACTTTAAAAAAGGAAATATCTTAATAAAAACTTGACAATATCTATTTTATAATGTATTTTCTACATGTTTCAGTTCTTCTTTTTCATGTAGGAATATGATTACGTATTATTGCTTCATTATCGTTTTTATTAAGGAGAAAACTACTAAATATGTATTCCCCAAGACCCTCAGATTCAATGGCTTTCTCTAACCACGTGATTTCACAACAAACTGCGTTTTCACCATTTAATTATAATCAAACGACGCGTGACTCTGCAGTTTCTCCATGCTCCAGTAATTCATTTGGTAACTCTCCTCCACCTTCTCCCTTTATTTCACATGCTACGTCTTCTCAACAATCAGTAAATCATAGTTGTTCAGATACAGAGGATCTAATTTTTTCCTTTGAGGAAGATTCACCACATTCTTCAACTCAACAACGAGAACGGCAAGAGTCACTTCAAACAAAAAATAATATTCAAAATTCAGATTCGTCGGCTGATTCACCTCAGCCACCAGCTTTACCTGACCTTGAATCACTAAGCCGGTGCCCACATCATACAAGAATCAAGAGTTTATTATATTTCGACGAAATGACTGAGGAAGCGCCGGTAATATACGAAGAACCTTTAAACGATAGTTTACCAAACGGAGGACATCAAGCATCTAGAGAGTGTATATTGCCCAAAAAAAAAATAAAAGATTTTCGTAGTGTACCCGATATTAAAAAACGAGTAGAGTATGCCGCTTATTGGGATTCGGAAGACGATGAATGCGAGAATACTCCAGTATCTCAAAGCGCTCCCTCTAGGCTTTCTTCCGATCACAAAAGTTCCTTTAATCATCCTCCGTTTTTGCCTATCTCTGTTAGTGCTCCAACGACACGTTCCCCCATAAACCCTTAATGCGTGTTTCTGCTCATCCACCACAAAAAACACCTTCCACCTCCTCTAATGATGCAGGTAAAACTTCGCCTCCAATATCAGAATTTGATCGCCCCTTATGGTATGACACACAAAACTTTAAATCTATAACAAAAGAACCCTTTTCTGAGTATATGGAGAGAAAAATAAAAAAATCCGTTCTTTATCATATTTTCACAAATTTCCGTAAATTTTTAGACCTTTTTGATGAAAAAAATTTTGAGGATAAATTTGATGATGATACTACACTTGATCTAGATAAACTATTTGAAAATAACTTAAAATTTCTTATTGTTTCCATTAGTTTAGAACTATATCAGGACGTTCAAAATAGATCAGAAGGTGAATATAAAAATAAAATCCATAAAAACGATTTTGATAGTAATTCTAAACCTAAACTCGGTTATTATTTCAAAGTTATTATTGAAGTTTTAAAAAAATTAATGGAGGATTCACGTAACGAAGAAGGGATGCCAAAAAACACACTCAAGAGAAGAAAAAAAATTGCATGTTATAATCACCATATTTCTAAGTTAAATAGCCTTCTTAAACCTGAAGATATTGATACTATTGAAACTAAGATTTTAAAACTTTTTTTCGTTAAAGTGTTCAACCTTAAAAATAAAACTTATATTAACAAATCTTATGATAAAGATATCTTTTGCCAATTTCTTCAAAACTCTTATGAAGTAGCAAATAAATGGATCGATAATAATGAAAACGACTTTATTAAAAATGAAATTATTAAAAATGATGACAAATTTATTTTTTATGCCAGCCTTGTTTATCATTTTTATTTAGATACAACTCATTTTCGTGAGAATTTAATATACCAGTATTTTGGATCTATTGCTTCTGATACACCTAGTCTGTTTAATAAATCTATTGAAGCGAAGAAAAACTCTAAACAGTTTCAAAAAATTTTAAATTTTTTTAACCAAATTTTCGATGGGGATAACACTGAGGATAAAATTAACATTTCAATTTATCCATCTATCTCTGTTGGCAATCAAGTTCTATCTTTTGCTCTGTATTTGACATCCTATCTATGCCTCCTATATAGTATTAATTCTTATTTTCTTAGCACTAATACAACTACTTCTCCTGAAAATTCTTTTTTTTCCTTAGATAATCCTACGATTCAAATATTTCTTCCCCCTTTATTTCTCTTTGTTTCAGCATTCCTTTATGAAACATATCGTCTTCATCCTCCAAAACCAACATATAATAAAACACACACACATATAACTAGAGCTCCAACCTTTCTGTCAAATAAGTTAGGTATAGAAGGTGAAAAAGAAAAAGAAGCAATGAAACATGGTTTTAAAAATTTTAATACAAACATTAAAGATAATCCTAAGGTTTTTAATGACAAAATTAAGGAGACTATAAATTATCTTAATAACAACTCAAGTGTAGATTCTAGCTTAAACTTATCTTTAAAGAAGTTTTCTTCTTATTTTATTCCTTATCTCTTGCTTCCTTATTTAGGCCTTAAGATTGAACTGCCTAACCTTGAGCATCCTATTGAAAAAATGATTAAGAAAATTAAAGATCGTTATAATATGTCAGATAAATTGAAAAAAGATGAATATTGGAACAGTTGTGTTGATAACCTTAAAAAGTTAGATAAAAACTTTTTAAGCAAAATAAATACGCTCTTTGATAGCAAAACCGATACTTACCGTAAGCTTATAGATGTTCTTAATACTAAAAACCCTAATCGTCCTTATAATATATTTTGGCGCTTAAAACAGCATACTGATATCCTGATTCCAAGACAAATTGCTGCAGAATTTTCATGGGCTGATTCTGATATCGATGCACGTTATTGCTTGTCTAGAGTCTGCTTTAATATGGTCTTCTTAATTTTTAAACATAAGGATAAAATTGAAAAAGACAGTGCTACGTTTACTCAATTCCGTCTTGATGATAAACGGATAATTAAACAATTCTTGTTAAAACTAGACCTTAAAGATTCCCGTATGGAAGAAACCTTACTGCGATCATGTGAAAAAATTCTTGATAGACTAGACTCTAACATTCCCTTTAAAAACAATGAAATTAATGACTATATCAAAAAAGTTCTAAGTTCTTTAACATCTAAATCTGGCTTCCCAAGCGCAATTGAAACTCTATCTAACAACTTAAGAAGCCCGTTAAAATCCACGCTAAATAAACAAGACCAGCTTACCCAAACCATAGACGTTGTTACAACCCCAGGAAAAGAGAGAACAATATATGAGGAATGGTTAGAAACTGCTAAAAAAGAAAACCCCGAAGAAATTTTTAGTCTTATTAAAGAGCTAAAACACAAAATCCAGAATGAGTATGACAAACTTTACAATGATAAGGATAAAACTATTATCGATGAAGCAACATTTAAAGAGTATGATAAATTTGCACAGTATTTTGACGAATTACGAGAAATAGACTCTCTATTTGAAAAAGACAAGCTTACCGAAATCATAAACTTTGTTGTAAAACCAAAAGATATAAAAATTTGCTTAGACACCGTTCAAAACGGAAACCCCCAAGAAATTTTCAGTCTTATTAAAGAGCTAGAAAAAATTATTTACGATGATATACGATTACTTAAGTACAAAGAGCTTTTAGATAAACTTCCAGAATTACTAAACTATTTCAGAAAGAAACTAAGTAAGAATATTGAAAAGCATTACGGTGAAATTCAAAAAATCAAAAACCAATATTTACCAACTGATGGAGACACATTTAAAGAGTTCGATAGTATGTTTCCTGATGATATAAAAAACGCTGATCTTGAAACATCTGAAAACATGCTGAATACTCTTGTTCAGTATCTAGAAAAACCACGTGATTATCGAAATATTTCAGATTGGGATTGGTTTAACGAGGAATCTACATATTTTTTAACCTTGATGGCTAGTTTATTTACTATGAACCAACAACTCATGACTTCAATTTCTTTTAACAAATTTCCTTGCCCGGTTGCTAAAATAAATGATAAAAATCTACGGCAAATACCTTATAATTTTTTCGCTTCCATCTTTGGGTTGGAAAAATGGGAGCCTCAATACAAACTAGGCTTTAATGAAACGACGATTGCGTCTGTTGGTGTTCATAGATTATCACGTGAGCCACTCCCTCTAACATGTGCTTGGTGGAAAGAAAAAATAGGAAAAATATGCAGTAATCAGAAACGTAACCAGCAATTTTCTGCTCTGTCTAAAGAAATTCAAACTACAGACAAAAAATATTTAGAAATAAAAGAAAAAATAGTAAACGACAACAGAAACCAACATGATAATCCCGAAAAAAAATATATAAGATTAGCTCGCTTACAAGGTAATTCCAGCTTTAAACCTACTAACTCACAGATAGATGGCTTTTCTAGAACATGCGCTGTTGCCACTCAGGCTATTGAAACTTCGTTTTATATTTGGCAGTTAATTCGTTTCAATTTTCATATTTCTCCTGTTAAATATAACATAAAAGATAGACTGGGACTTCTTTATCAGTTTTTAATTCAAAACCCATTTAGCACACCCGATAAATATATATCTCAATCAAATGAGCCCCCTAAAAAATTCTATTCGTTAAAAGAGTATCATACTCAGCACCCCTCCCCTACTACAAGCAACTCTTGCTCACAAGCCCCACCCAAATCTTGGGAAAAAATAATCTTTTGGGTTTTAGCTCATCCAAGAAGCCCTTTTTCTGCGGAAAATGATCCAAAACAAAGGAGAGCTGCGAATACACTTTTATCTTATCCCTCTCTTGATAATATAGAACCGGGCATTAAAAATGATATCTAATAACTATTTTTTATATTACATAAACTATAATAGAATTATTATATAGTTGGTTTAATATGAATTCCCTTATTAATATTTCTCAAAAACTTTCTCAACTTATTAAATTAATCGATAAACCTATTAAACAATTTAATTTCTTTTGGTTATCAGCTGAAATAGACGACGATATTCATTATTATAATACAAACCTTTTTGATTCTTTAAAATCTAAATCAAATCTATTTTGTTTTTATATTAATTTTGCATCAAAACCTAGAACAAATATTATTACAACATATATTGATATTATTAATAAACTCTTAACGCAAAATCGTACTTTATCTGCGCGTGACTACCTTTTATTAAAACAAAAATTAAGTACAATATGTGATTCTACTCAGTATTTTAAACTGTTTATTAATGATAATTTACAAAAAATCCAACTTAGTTATAACGTTATCTACGATGATTACAAATATGAACATCATAATTTTAATTATCATTTATCTGTTATTTTAAAGTGTATTTCTGAATTTTATTCTATTTGTCTAATCATTGAAAATGGCCATTTATTAGAACGTCATGTTGTTATGTTATTATCTTCTTTTCTTCTTTCTCAACCATCCTTAACTGTCGTCTTTACATTCCCTAACTATAATCTTAGTCTCTATCCGTCTCTTAATGAGTTCTTTTCTCTCATTAAATTAAACAACTATCTTACTAAAGATATATCACTCCCCTCAATTAACTATCATGATATTTTAGTTACTTTAAAATCGTTTACTTCAATTTCTCATTTAGATGCTCTTTCCCTAGCCTCTTTAATTCTCAAAAAATCGTCTCGATCTATCTTTTTAATCAATTTTTTTCTTAATAATTTATCTTTTTTAGAATCTGACTTTGTTTCATCTCGCCCTTTTATTACTAGAGAATTATTAATTCATGAAATTTTTAATGGTCTTAGTGAGGCTACCAAACACTGTATGTTATTGGCCTGCTTAGAAGACTCTCCATTTAATTTATATGAAATTTGTCGTTTTTACGATTATGATTATTCGACTATAAAAAATGACGCTTTGAATGCTCAATTTATTTTACCTGAACACTCATTTTCAAATCTTGGTGTTATTCGTGATCATTATTTTCAATTTGCCAGTATTAGCATTATATCTATTATATTAGATGGCTTATCTAAAAAACAATTAACCCAAATTCATAATGATCATATCTCCTATAGTATTCAATCAAAAAAAACTATTTCTTACGTATCAACTTCTTTTATTATTGATCCTTCCAATAATTACCAGTTTCCTAAAACTATATCTAAAGATTTTTTCTCACAATTAGTCTTGGAAGCCTATTCATCTATTCATTTAGAGCAACATAATATTGCTCATGACTTTTTCTTCTTACTTTTAAACTATTTTAAAAACAATTTTATTCATTCAAAATTATTTCATTTTGATATCGCTTATCATCATCTCTTATGTAAGCTTTATTCTAATCATTCTGATATTCAAAAAGAATGGCAAAACTGCTTTTTGATCTCTACTAATAATAAAGAACGCGCTTTATTACATTTATTTAAAATGAAATGGCTTCATCAAAAACAATTTAATTATTATGATTTAACGTTAGAAGCAACCCAATCTCTTGCTTATTTAAATATTAATCTAGGCTTTATTCCAAGTAATAAATTTTTTCTTAATTTTAAATTTGGCATTGAATTTTTAAAACTACCTATTTGGAAATTAAAAAAATTCTTTCATTTTTCAAAATCATTACCGACAACTTCTTCTGAGATATTAATCATAGCGCAAGTCTTAAATCTACTCGTACTAAACGCCCCCTTATTCTTACTTGATTTAATGGTTTTTATTAAAGCAAGAATTATTAACCAGGCTAACATTAATATCATTTCTATTGACTTATTAGATGCTGTTAAAAAAATGAAATCAGGTGATATTAAAAAGCTGGATATTCTTTTTCAAGAAAACCCGACCATTGATAACACCTCTTTCAAGTATGATAGGACGGATATTTATACCTTCCCTGATTTTATTAAAACGCTCTTTTATACGCCCTTAAAGTATAATTTAGAAAAAAGTACTTATGATATTAAAAAATTTTTAAATAATAAACTAACTCTGTCTTCTAGCAGTTCTCATTATTGGCTTGCTTGTATTAATTTTCACCAAAACTTTCAACTCCTAAATGGGGTATCTCTTCAACAAATTCAGCAATCGTATGATTTAAATATTTTCTTTTTTTTAAAAACATGTCATCTTTCATCTTCTATTATTATTAGCCATACAACGTTACATAAACAATTATTAACTATCCTTGCTGAGAATCAGACTTTTGATTGTCATACATTTATCAACCAAAATAAAGTTGTTTTAGAATCTAACGAATCTGCCGAACCTATTTTGAAATTTCTTATTATGTTTATCTGCTTCTACAAACAGGATTATAAATCAGCTATTAATATAGGAAAAAATCTAGAAAATAAATTTAACAACTATTTACTAGGTATTTTTTATCCATTATTTTGTTTTTATTATTCCCTTTCATTATTTTTTGATTACAAACTTACATCTACCAAAGATCCAGCCTCTTTACAATTACTCTTTCGCCATATTGATATTTTTAATCATTTGATCACCCAAGATCTACATCACTATAAACCATATTATAACATCCTTAAATCTATTCAAAATTATTATCATAGCAATAAAAATAGCCATCGTTTAATCTTAGAAACGATTGAATCTTCAGACCATTATAAACAACCGTTAGCAAATCTTATCGCCCATGAAATAGCAGCTATCTTTTACCATGACCTTCATGATAAAGATGGCGTACAAAAACATATTGATATATGCATTAAATCTTATGATACACTAGGTTACTGCTACAAACGTGACTCTCTCTCAAAACATTATCATTTCTATCTTTCCAAGGATACAAAACCTTTAGCTTCTGATTCAGAAGATAATATCGTTTTTTTATTAAAAAACAAAAAAAATGTACACTCTATTACCGATATTGAATTATCTTATATGTTTCAATTTATTTTTCGCTATATTGATTTTGATTCTGGTTATTTCTTTAAAAGTGACCATGAGGATTTAATACTAAATTACACATTTCTATCTAAAGATGTATCGCTTGCTAAAGATAATACATCTATTGCAACCTTACCTCCCTTTATACAAACTCATTGCAATCAAGTTTTTTATTCTCAAAAATTATTCTACCAATCCTCATCTCAACTTTCTCAATCAGGCTCACCTGATTCCTATATTCTAGACCATAATATTGATTCGATTCTTGTGATCCCTTTACTAACTCCAGCTCAATCAGTCTCTGGCATTCTTTATTTTGAAAATAAAACATCACAAGATCAGTTATCGCAATCTCAGCTTGAAAATCTTTATAATTACATCCATCTTTTTGAACTTATTATTCATAATAATAGCCTACTTCATCATTCAACTTCAAAGTCTCTATCATTTAATACTAACTTTCAAAACTTTAATTCTACTGATAGTGATTTATCTCATAAGCTATCTCAAGAAACTGAGTTAAATATGATTACAGATCTTACACCTAATAAATCAACAGATTCTTCTAATTATTTTAATTCTCTTAAAGCCCAACTTACTATTATTGCATCATCTATACTAAATAATGATTCATTTTCTCCTAACTCATTTTCATCTGCCAATATTTCGTCGCTATTAAATTATGCGGTTACCATTATTCAACCTGAATGTAGAAAACGGTCTATTAAAATACATACTGAATTATCAGATATTTCTGATAGCTTACTTGATTTTAGCAATATGATTCTTATTTTTTTTAACATTATTATTCATAGTATTGAATCTATTAACCAATCTGGATCTATTTTTATTTCTAGCTCTGTTTGTTCTCAACATTCTGAAGACTCTATCATCATTTCATTTACAGATACGAGTAATACCTTAGACAAAGACCTTATCGATCTCTTTTTACATAACGAAACATCCAGGAATACTGTTACCTTATCGATGCTTATCCCTATCATTGATGCGCTAAAAGGAACCATCTATATTTCATCAGATAACGATCATTCAACTTACTTAACTATTAGCATTCCTTTAATACGCAAATCAAACACTCAATCTAATTCCAATGATATTTTGTCATCTCTATCTGACAAATCAAGTACTATAAAAATTTAATTTTTCTTTTTTCCCCTATTTATCTCCCTTTATAAATCCTTGACAAATATCTTGTTTTGCACTATCTTTTTATCACTTTTCATAAACTTTTACTTTTATAAAGGAAAATTGTATGTTTTCAGCTTACTTTCCCCCATTCGATCAGACCAGACGTCCCTCATTCGCTCACACCAACTCATCTGAGAGTCAAAAACTAGTGGGTCATGCGCAAAATGAAGATACTAAAAATTTTTTTGCTCCACGTATAGATGGTATATCTTCAGACACATCCTCAGACACATCCCCAGGCACATCTCCTGGCCCATCTCCAAATATGATTCCACAAAATTCAAAGATATTAGATGATAGTTATAATCTAGATACAGGGATACGTTATCGTAAACCGAGAGCTAATTCAGCTAGTTCAGATAGTTCGGAAAGTACTTACTAAATGTAAGCTACCTCTTGATTATATAAGCCATCATGCACTTAATCTCCCCATATAGGCCTGCAGTAAAACCCACTAAATTATATATTAATAATGACTCAGACAGGTCATTAAAACAACAGAATGCTACAGTTATTTTTGTAATGATATTTACCGCTTTACAAATTCCAAAATTACTCAAAAAAGCGCAACAGGGAACCCTCCCACATCCTTTAAACAAGGATTTTGACGATCAATATATAAAACTTGTGGAAGAAACAGCTAATCAATTTCAAGATTTCCAGAACGACCCTAACAAACTTTTTCAAGACCACCTACTATTTCAAGATGAATACAAAAAAATGTACGATTATTTAATCGACAATGAGTTAACAGATAACTGGAATACAGACACCATAAAAGAACAGTTTAAACACCAAACTACAAACATCATACACAAAATGTTTACCCTTCATAAGAAAAAAGAAATATCAATTACATCTAACATTTCATCTAATTTAGTTAATAATCTAACGCCACATCAAGAATATATAGAGAAAGCAATATTAAAAGAATCTTTAGAAGGAATTTTAAAAAATTTTAATGATCAAAATCATTGTTCTACTAAATTTTGCTTAAAACCATCTGCTAATTCTGAAAAAATTTTAATGACAACTATAAATGATTTCAAAAAAAAATTATTACACTCGAATCTTATTCACAATAATCATATTAGATCAAACTGTTCTATTTCCAGGGAACAATTCTCTTCCATAAACCCTATTATTTTTTATCTGTTTATTGCGGGGTTATCATTTTCTTTATTAGCCTATAAACAATTTAAATCATTGGCAATACCCTTCATTTTAGCTGCTTTAAAATTTAAAATTAATAAATTCAGCATTAATAATCTACAAGATAGAATCGTAGAATTAAATGTCTATTATAATAAATTATCAGAAAAAAAGCAGGATGATTCATTAAAAGAAATCCCTCTTTTTACTGTTGCTACTTTCTCTTTCAAACCTAGTGATTACTCTTCCAATTTATCCAAAATCAAGTATACCATTATGGATCCGAGAAGAAAGCAGACTGTTGAATATGTACAACCAAATCGGGGTTTATACTTACCTCCATCTGCAAATAAAGTACCAGAGCATGTGTCTCGTATATGGCATTCCATCTTGATATTAAATTGTTATCTTGATGATGCAGCTGATGGGTGTTTACCTAAAGACTTAAAAGAGCATGGCTATAAGCTTACTCAACAGTATGCCAAAGATGCCGCTTTTATGTGTTTCTTTTTCATGCTACATACCTTAAAAGACTCTGAGTTTCAAAATTTTATTGATGATATAAAAGAAAAGATTTTTACACTTATCTCACGTCAAACTATCCCTTATGAGACCGTTGATAATTCTATAGTTTCTAATGTGCTTTTTACTTCTTTATGTAAACAAGCTCCTCAATTCTCATTTTCTTTATCAAACTTTCCCTGGTTTCAGTATAATTTTAACTTTTGTATGATAGATTATTTAAGTGGATGCCGTCTTGATAATCTTATTACAAAACTTGATAATTTTAAATCTTTACGAAGAGAGTATACTCTTTTTTTAAAGAACTTAAATAAGTTTAATCAGCTAACTATAGCAGAACAAGACCCAACAAAATCTTATGACTTAGCTAAATTTTTATTATCTTCAAAACCACCTTTTCAAAAATTTTTTAAATATCTTGGTGCCAATAAAGATACTGTTTATACTAGCTATCGTTTTATGAACTTTCTTTTGACATCTAATGTACTTGCATTATCAACAAAATCCACCCAATCATTATCTGTTCTACAAATTCAACAATTAACATTGAGCCATGTTTATGACTCACAGCAAGTTAAAGACCACCCTTTTATTGACTCTAACGCCACAACACCAATGCTTCAAGCTAGTTTTTTAAGTTACTTTTTCAAAAATACTCTTGATTCTATTGTAGAATCATATAAAGCAAGGCTAGCTCCCCCCTTGAGTATAAATATACACCTTAAATACCCTCCACTTTCTGTGACTCACAATTCTTTACCTAGTAACAAATTAGAAAATTTTACCAAAAATTTTTTGTATTTATTAGAAAAGAATAAAGATTTATTACAAGGCCAGCCAGTTACAGATGTTTTAAACTTACCCTACTTTATTACTAACTTTTTATCTATTCAGAAACTTAATGAACTTATATATATAGGAGATGAATTTTATAACCAAATTAATGGTAATAATTCACACTTGACTGACATCGTAGCAAGGGACCCTAATCTTTTAAATTCATTAATAGAACTCTATATCTATTTTGAACAAATAGACCATACACAACTTTTGGCAAAATATGCAAATGATATTGATTGCCTTAATGAAATTACTGATGTTGAGTATACTCTTGTTCCAGTTTCTACTGCTTTAATTGGCCTTAGCACCCCTGAACGGCTTCAACAGCTCCTTCGTAATCTTTTAGAGCTAAATAATAATCCGATTAGCCCCCAAGAGGCTTTGACTCAATTTCTTGGTAATGCCACTTATGAGGGTCAAATCACTTATAACATTAAAAGTAACCCTCTCTTTTATTTCTCAACTGAGACTAAGAAAAACCCTAACTTTTTAAAAAAAATTATAAAGAATCTACCAGAAATTGAAAAAGTTTTTCGTGATATCATTGGTGAATTTGAAAAAAAACTTATTGATCATTATACTGCCCAAGATTTTTTCAGTTTATATACACAAAAACCAAATAAGGTTATTCATTCAATTATAAATAACTTAACCAAGATTCTTGATATGTATATAAAACGCTTAAAACATGATCTCAAGAAACATTTTGTAACAGATATACCCCCTAATCAAACAACAGAAAATGAAAAACCATTAAGTATTGCACTAAAATCATTGCCAAAGCAGGATGATTCAAAAGCAAAATTATCAGATGGGTCGCCTACTAAACACACAAAATTATTTGACTCCCTCGTTTAACATTCTTTGTATTATTATGTAAATTTTTAATGTTATTTGATATAACTAACTTAAATGGTTAAACAACTTTTTAATATTATTTTTAATTTTGGCGTTCCTGATACTATCCTTCCAAATAAAAAGCGTGTCATTGTTTTAACCAATCAAATTACGGTTTTTTATCTTTTAAGTTGCATTCCTTATTTTTTTATTTTTTATGTCTTAAACTTACCTTCTGCTTTTTTTTATACGATATTTGTTCCTCTCTCTTACCTTATTGTTTTTTTATTTCATAAAATAAAACTATTTTTATTCTCACGTTTTTATCTTATTTTTATTAATTCCCTTATTTTTTCATTTTATTCTTGTTTACTAGGTAAAGAATCCGGAGCTCACCTATTATTATTTCCCTTATTTTGCTTTTCTTTTATCTTATTTCGAAAATCAAATGTTTTAATTCAAATTTTAGCGTTTTGTATCCCTCTTACAACTCATTATCTTCTTGAAATTACTTCCTACCAACTGTTTCCTTCAACTCTTATTCCTACATTAACTCAAAAGATATTAAATTATTTTGCTATTTTCACCAGCTACTCAATGATCGGTTTTACGTTATACTCTTTTTTAGTTGATAATTTATTATCTGAAAAAAAACTTAATATTGCTATTAATCGTGCTAAAGAACGTAAAACTATGCTTGAAAAAGCGTCTCAGCAAGTTGCTTATGCTACACTTACGCGTGGTATCGCACATGAAATTGGGAACCCTATGGCTATGATCTTATCTAGTATTGAATTGTTAGAAGAAAACCTTCATGATCCTATTAAATCGACAGAATACATCGCTACCACCAAATCTAGTATTTTACGCCTTAAATCTATCACCTCCACTATGCTTCAATATGGAAAACCAACCTCTCATATTAAAGAGTGTATTGATATCAATACACTTATTGATGATGCGGACACTCTTTGCCAGGCAGAGTTTAAAAAAAGACGTATATCGCTGATTAAAAAGTTAGATCCTAATCTTCCTAAACTCAATCTTGATGTTAATAGCATGAGCCAAGTGTTTTTAAATATTATCTTAAATAGCATCGAAGCTATTGAACAAGCTGGATCTATCACCATCTCTTCTTCGTTAGAGGATGCTAAATCTCAAATAAAAATATCCTTTTTAGATACAGGAAAAGGTATTCCTCATAATACACTTACTAAAATTTTTGACCCTTTCTATACATCTAACTCTGCTAAAACAGGACTAGGCTTACCTATGGTATTAAAAACGATTGATGCTCACGGGGGAAGTGTATCGGTGCAATCTTCTGTTCAAAAATACACCCTTTTTGATATCACTCTTCCTATTTCTCATCCAACTTAAATGATGATATAAATCGCTTGATGTTTTCCTTATCTATAATAGGTGGCAATGTAATCTTTTCGTAAATATTATTATTATTTAAGTTGGGAAAAACTTGATATACATCTTCCATTATAAATGGTTTGTTATTTTTCTTTTTAAATTTAAATAGTGATTCTAATATCACACATTTTTGCTCAAAATTAATTTGCTTACAAAAAAACTCCTGTAATGCTTTTTCCTGAATAACTGCTTTTTTATTTTCAATTTCTGCTTTTTCAATAGAGGTTAATAAATCTTTTTTCATAATAGGTTTTTGTAAATAATCAGCTACACCAATTTTTAATACATTCGATGCCGTATCTATTAAATCAAATGCTGTTACTACAATAATTTGTATTAGCGGATTATAAGATTTAATTACCTGAATCAACTCTACCCCATCCATATCATTTAAAAACAAATCAACGATTGCTATACCATATTTTTTTTCTTTTAATTTTTCTACGGCTTCTTTTCCACCTTCTACGGCTGTTACTTGGGAATAACAGGTTGAAACCATATCCACTAGCAATTTTCTAAATATCTGTTCATCTTCTACAATTAATAACGAACTTTTTTCCATCACTTTTAAGTTATAGTTATACCACTTATTATATTGTGCTATCGTTTCATTTAGTTCACTAGATTTAGATTTAGATTGAACTTGATAATAATCTATCATCTCAAACAAACTGGAATTAATGGGATGTTGTATCTTAGCATTATCAATTTTATAGGCAGATGTCTCTGATTTTTGAAATAATGAATTTACTGACATAACAACTTTACTTAATACATCATCTCCAATAATAAAGTCATACGCCCCTTTTTCTAACCCTTTGGTTACTTCTTCAATTGATGAAAATGATGAATACACAATAACTTTACAATTTTTTGACTTTATCACAACCTGCTCAATAACATCTTCATATGACATATCTTCAATTAATGTTGATAGCAATATTATGCTATCGTCTATATTCTCTTCTAGTGTTTCTACTGCTTCTTTTGCATTATCATAAAAGTTGATAGGGCAGTTTAACGTTACATTCTCTTTAATAATCTCGTAATCATTTTTATATAGTGATATCAATATTATTTTATTTATCATAATTATATTTTCCCTTTACAAGTTCAAATCCCTTGACTTGATCATCATTGGCTTATAGAATCAACAAGCTAAAACTGAATCTCAATTCAGATAGAGATTATATTTTATTATAAGAGAGGCAAACGTGGAAGAAGATCTTAAAGAAGTCGTGACAATGAGACAATTACTAGAATGTGGTGTTCATTTTGGCCATCAAACTAAACGCTGGAACCCTAAAATGAAGAAGTATATTTTTACCTCTCGAAATGGAATTCATGTTATTGATTTACAACAATCTATTCAACTCATAAATGTTGCTTATGAATTTGTTAAACAAATTGTTAAAAATGATGGCATTATTCTATTTGTTGGAACTAAAAAACAAGCTCAAGATGCAGTAAAAGAAGAATCTGAACGCAGTGAAATGCCTTACGTCAATTTCCGCTGGTTAGGTGGTACATTAACTAATATCTCTACTATTAGGCAAAGTATCAATAAATTAAAAGATTTTGAAAAAATGAAAGAATCTGGAGAATTAGAGCTTTTATCAAAAAAAGAACAATCTAAAAAAACAAAAAATTATACCAAATTATCTAATATGTTTGATGGTATTAAATCTATGATTAAATTACCTTCTGCTATTTTTATTATTGATACACAGAAAGAACAATTAGCCATTCAAGAAGCAAAAAAATTAAATATTCCAATTGTTGGAGTTGTTGATACTAATGCTAATCCTCAAGAAATTGATTATCCCATCCCTGCTAACGATGATGCCATTCGTGCTGTTAAATTAGTTTGTTCTATCATGGCTGATGCTGTTGTATCTGGGACAGCTGAAAGAATTGCACAAGATGACTTGCCTGATCAATCTGCAGAGGATGAAACATCTTTAGAAGATGTCTCTGCGAAATCATTAGATAAAGAAGTACCTTCAAAAAAACAACCTAAGACTGAAACCAAAGCTAAAACTGAAACTAAAGCTAAAACTGAAACTAAAGCTAAAACTGAAACCAAAGCTAAAACTGAAACTAAAGCTAAGACTGAAACCAAAGCTAAGACTGAAACCAAAGCTAAAACCGAAACTAAAGCTAAGACCGATACTAAGACTAAGACCGACACTAAGGCTAAGACAGAAACTAAGGCTAAGACAGAAACTAAGGCTAA
>CERS01186336.1_pt1 | contig 16722 bp, 15 predicted proteins | sample 356251 | NCBI WGS metagenome assembly CERS01 (sample SAMEA2621020, study PRJEB7988) | marine metagenome | isolation source: saline water (ENVO:00002010), including
ATGGTGCGCCCGGAGGGATTCGAACCCCCGACCTGCGGATTCGAAGTCCGACGCTCTATCCAGCTGAGCTACAGGCGCAAAAAAGATTAAAATAAATTCTAATATGAGAACAACAAAAAGAAAAGAAATAATAAACAAAATCTAATAGCTTAACTAAAGCAAACAAAGTAATACAAAATAGACTATCATAAAATAAATTGATATTTTTGAAAAAAAGGAAGTAAAATATAATTTCAGAAATTAAAAATCGCTCAATCAATATAATAATATAGAATAATAAAAGGTAAGAAACTAAAAATGCATTTATCAAGACTAATAAACCCATTGCTTACTAGAATACCTAAAAAACAGCTACAACCAAATGAAAGAACCTTTATAGGAAAAATGATTAGAGGAAATACCAATGATTTACCTAGAAAAAACATTCATCTAGAAGATGAAAATTTTTTTAAATTAATTAAAAAATTCAATCATAACATAGAAGGTAAATCCCTAATCACCTATTCTCCATTCGAAGATTGTTCAAACAACATAAACTCAAAAACAATCAATATAAAATTACGTGATGTAAACTATATTAGTCCCTTACATACACTAATATATGTATCTGATGCCAAAAGAGATATACATAATTTAGAAATATCCCCATGGATTCGAATAGATAACAGCTCTGCTATAGTATTCGAAGCATTTTTACAAGAAGAAGGAAGAGCTGATAAAATCGAATTTGGGCTTAACTGCATAATAGAAAGTATTTCAAATTTAAAAAAAGATGAAGAAATAAGGGGAATTTCTTTCAATAAAAACAAATAAAAATATTTATTTAGGAGAAATCACACCAGCTGAAACTAAGGTTTTAATAGCTTCTTCAAATCCAACATCAAGCGGTTTAATTTTATCTTTATCAACAAACACAACATAACCAGACGTAGGATTCGGTGTGGTAGGAATAAAAACCGATATTTTATCATAAAAAGATTGTTCAGAAGCACCTAAAGTTTCTAACGAAGTAAACGTCAAAAAGCCAATAACCCACATCCCATCTTTTGGATATTCAACTAAAACAGGTTTCATTTCCTGTCTTTTTTGAGATGAAAAAACATCAATAAGATGTTTTGAGGAATCATAAATACGATTAATAAGAGGAATTTTTGAAATTAAAACTTCAAAAAAATCTAACACAAGTTGTCCAATAACATTTCTAGAAATAAAACCTATTCCAACAATAACAAAAATAGAAATAAAAAAACCAACAAGAGGAGAAATTTTTGCACTAAAAAGTTGATTAAAAGGCGTAATAAGAAGCTGAAATGCTAGATACACAATAAAAATTGTAGCCGCTACAGGAACTATAATAATAAGCCCATATAAAAAGTAAGATTTAAAATATTTTAATAAAGAGCCAATCATAAAAAAAAATTATCTCATATTTTAAACTAATAACCAAGTTGACGCATGGATTCTGAGTTTGATACTATATACACTTAATAAAAAATAAAGGGCTTTATAAAGTGGAAAAAAACCTAGAAAAACAACTTACAAGAGCATATGGATTAAATGAAGTTGCGCTTGTGCCTTCTGATATTACAATCGATCCTGAACTGGTTGATGTATCAACTGAAATTGCTGGCATAAAATTAAAAATGCCAATTTTTGCATCCGCTATGGATTCCGTAGTATCTCCTCAAACAGCCGGAATTATAGGAAAATGTGGTGGGGCTGGTGTATTAAATTTAGAAGGAATTCAAACACGTTATGAAGACCCTAGTAAAATTTTAGATGAAATCGCTAGTGTAGAAAAAAAAGATTATGTAACCTTGATGCAAAAAATATATCAAAACAATGATATCAAAAAAGAACTTGTAGAACAACGAATTAAAGAAATTAAAGATCAAAATATTCCAGCCATAGTATCATCAACACCACAACGAGCCGCAGAGTTAGGTCCAATAGCAGAAAAAGCTAATGCGGATGTATTTGTTATTCAATCAACAGTAGTATCTAATAATTTTCAATCGAAAGATGGTGGTAATGGACTTGATATCAAAGAATTTATTAAATCCATGAGCATCCCAGTCATGGTAGGAAATACAACAACCTATCAAGTAACACTAGAGTTAATGCGAACAGGCATTCAAGGCGTTTTTGTTGGAATAGGCCCTGGAGCTGCTTGCACGACACGAGGTGTCTTAGGTATAGGGGTTCCAATGGCAACCGCTATTACAAAAGCAGCAGCCGCAAGACAACATTATTATAATGAAACAGGTACCTATGTCCCTGTCATAGCTGACGGTGGCATTGTAAATTCAGGTGATATTTGTAAAGCATTAGCCTGTGGAGCTGACGCAGTAATGATAGGATCTCCATTTGCAAAAAGTAATGAAGCACCCGGACGAGGCTATCATTGGGGAATGGCAACACCCAATAGTGTTTTACCAAGAGGTGCAAGAATCAAAGTAGGTTCCATTGCAAACTTAGAACAAATTTTACTAGGACCATCAAACTCTGATGATGGATCACAAAACTTATACGGAGCCATGATTACCTGTTTTGCAACATTAGGGGTAAGAACCATAGCAGAAATGCATAATATCGAAGTAATTGTAGCACCAGCTTTAATGACAGAAGGAAAAATTTATCAACAAGCTCAAGAACTTGGGATGTATAAAAGATAATGATTGCCATAATAGATTTTGGATCACAATACACCAAAATCATAGCGAGAAAAGTAAGAGAATCAAAAGTATATTGCGAAGTATTACCTCATACCGTTACATTAGCAGAATTAACTAAAAAACAAGTCAAAGGAATTATTTTATCCGGAGGACCAAACTCTGTCTTTGAAAAAGATGCTCCTACATGTGATGAAAGAATTTTTACAAGTAACATCCCCATTTTTGGAATTTGTTATGGAATGCAATTAATTGCAAAACATTTTGGGGGTGAAATTACAGCAGGAAAATCAAAAGAATACGGTCATGCCAATTTATACATTGATAATAATTTTAATCTATTTCAAGGCCTATGGTTAGAAATGAGCATATGGATGAGTCATGGCGATAGTGTTATTCGTATGCCTGACAATTTTCAACGTATTGGTCATACAGAAACCTGTAGTATTGCAGCCATGTGTTGGCCAGAAAAAAAGATTTATGGAGTACAATTTCATCCAGAAGTATCTCATACACATAAAGGAAAAGAAATTTTAGATAATTTTATGTTGACAGTATGTCGCTGTGAACAAAACTGGACACCAATATCATTTATCAAAACCGCTATTAACGATATCAATAAAGAAGTAAAACACGACAAAGTATTATGTGCCTTATCAGGAGGTGTTGATTCAACAACTGTAGCTGCCTTATTAAAAAAAGCGATTGGACGACGATTAACCTGCATGTTTATTGATCAAGGGTTTATGAGAAAAAATGAAGGTAGCAAAATCAAACAATTATTTGAAAATGAGTTTAATATTGATTTAATTTATATTGATGCTGTCGACCGTTTTCATACAAAAGTAGCAGGAGTAACTGATCCAGAAGAAAAACGGAAAAAAATTGGAGAAGAATTTATCCGAGTCTTTGAAGAAGAAAGTAAAAAATTATCCGGTGATTACACCTATTTAGCGCAAGGAACTTTATACCCTGACGTTATTGAATCGGCTGTCGGTGATATTTCAAAAACAGCTGTAACAATTAAATCACATCATAATGTAGGTGGCTTACCAGAAGATATCGATTTTAAAATTATTGAACCATTACGAATGTTATTTAAAGATGAAGTCAGACAAGTTGGTATCCAATTAGGTTTACCAGAAGAATTGGTATTCCGTCATCCTTTTCCAGGACCTGGTTTAGCAATCCGTATTATTGGAGAAGTTAATAAAGAACGTGTTGAAACACTTCAATTAGCTGATGCTATTTTAATGGAAGAAATAAAATCAGCTGGATTATACAGAAAATTATGGCAAGTATTTGCCGTATTATTACCAATTAAATCCGTTGGTGTCCAAGGCGACAAACGAACATACTCTAACGTCTGTGCTATCCGTGCTGTAAACTCAGATGATGCAATGACAGCCAATTGGACTCACCTACCCTATGAAATATTAGAAAAAGTTTCATCACGAATCATTAATGAAGTACCCAAGATTAATCGTGTTGTATATGATATTTCATCAAAACCCCCATCTACTATTGAATGGGAATAATACTTAGAAAGTATAATTTAAGAATGGTTAAAAATGAAATTTATTAAAAATTTAATAAAAAAAATTGCTTTTAGATATACAAAATTAGGTAAACCAAATTATCCATTTTGTATTGAACCAATACAATTAACCTTTCTTATTAATGAAATTGAAAGACTTAAAGATTTAGATGGCTGTATTTGTGAAATTGGTGTTGCAAGAGGAATGACAACTCGTTTTATTGCTCAGCACATTAAGAATCAAAAAATTGAAAATAAAAATCAGTACTTTGCTATTGATACATTCGACTCCTTTGTTGAAAATGATTTGATTTTTGAGGTAAAAGAAAGGGGTAAAAAATTAAAAGATTTAAGAGGATTTAATTACAATTCTTTTAATGTCTGGAAACGAAATTTTTCTAAATTTGATTTTATTAAAGCTATCCAAACAGATTGTTCAAAATTTAAATTTAGTGACATAAGCCCAATAAAAGTGTCATTGTTAGATGTTGATTTGTATCTTCCTACTAAAAATGTACTTCCAAAAATTTATGATGCCACTATCAAAGGTGGGGTAATTATTGTTGATGATGTATTAAATGGGGAAACATGGGATGGAGCTTATCAAGCATACATGGAATTTTGCACTGAAAATAACCTCCAACCTAAGATTATTGGTAATAAGTGCGGCATAATTTACAAAAAATAATTTCTCTTAGTTCAAAATACTAACATCTTGTACAAAATAATTATATCTAGGGTTACATAAACCACCGATTATGCTAAGCAATCATTATAATTGCTAACATTATTAACTGCCTTTTTTATGATTGGTATTTCTTATAATTAAAAAAAATAAAAAATTAAAAAAAATATACATGTAAACTATGTTACAATTAAAAAAAAATATTATAGGAAGTTTTATCAATGAAAAAAATAATAATCTTAATTACATATATCTCACTTTGTTTTAATATCTATGGGTCCGGTATAACAAACAAACAACAAGCAGATAAATTCATAGCTAACTATTGCATTGAACTTGTTAATGGTATTAGTAACACAAAAAGAAGAGCAGAAACAAAAATTAAAAATAATAATATGAAAGGGTTTTTAGAAGAATCGAGTTGGATAGCTGGTCTAGCTGATGTTTATTCAAAACTTTGTAAATAAAAAAATCCAAAAGATTTAATAATCATAACAATTAAAAGTATGTAATTGATAATAAAGCCATATTTTTTTATAACTAAAAATATAAAACTTACATCAAAAAAACAGCTTCAAACGCCCAACATCCGTGAACAACTAGTACTTAAATTAACTAACAAAACCTCTTTATTTTGTTCTTTATAACGAGCTGTAATATTTTGAACCGCTTCAATAGCTGAATGATCAACCACTTTAGCCTCTTTAAAATCAATATATACTAAAGCTGAATCCTGAGAGATATCAAACAATTCTTTAAAGGTTTGAGCAGAACCAAAAAAGATATTACCATGTAACACATAATTATCATTTCCATCCTGATGTTTAGATTTTTCATAACGAATCACCTTTCCTTGTTCCCAAGCAAAAACAAGAGCCGCTACAATCACACCTAAAAATACCGCAACCGCTAAATCAACGATTACCGTAATAGCAGACACTAAAACAATAATAAAAGCATCTGATTTAGGAATATCATTCATAATACGAAAACTAGACCACTCAAACGTAGCAATCGATACCATAAACATAACACCAACCAAAGCAGCTAGTGGTATAGCTTCAATAAACGGTGCCCCAAACAAAAAACAAACTAATAAACTAAGTGCAGCTGCAATACCAGAAACACGACTTCGGCCTCCCGCACGAATATTAATCATACTCTGACCAATCATCGCACAACCACCCATCCCACCAAAAAAGCCATTTACAAGATTAGCTAAACCCTGAGCCATACTTTCTTGGTTTCCACTCCCCTTTGTATCGGTTAATTCATCAATTAAGACTAATGTCATTAACGATTCAATTAACCCCACAAAAGCCGCTAAAAAAGCATAAGGAAAAACAATTTTTAATGCTTCAAAGGATATCATAGGTAACTGAAATGAAGGTAACGAAGCCGCAATAGTTGTTTTAGTAGGATCCATAGTTCGAATAAAATCTAAAACAGTATGAATTTCAAAACCAAATGACTTCAAAAGAAATGATAAACCCGTTACCGTTAAAATAGCAACAAGAGTAGCAGGCACTACTTTCGTTAACTTAGGTAAAAAATGACAGATAACCATAGTAACAACAATTAAACCGCCCATAACTAATAATGGAACCCATTCTAATAATTGCCTAGCATCACCTGATCCCACATAAAACTGCGAAAATTGAGCTTTAAAAATAATAATAGCTAACCCATTAACAAAACCCAACATAACAGGATGAGGCACTAAACGAATAAATTTACCCCATTTTAAAAGTCCAAAAATTAATTGAATAATTCCCATAACAATAACCGCTAAAAACAAATATTGAAGAGCCACAGCCGCTCCATGCAAGGCTGTTTGTTGAATCACCAAAGGAGCAAAAATAACAGCAACCGCACCCGTTGCTCCTGATATCATGCCAGGACGCCCCCCAAAAATAGCGGTAATCAACCCCATCATAAACGCAGCATATAAACCAACCGTAGGATCAACATAAGCAACAAAAGAAAAGGCAATTGCCTCTGGAACCAACGCTAAAGCAACGGTGATACCTGATAACAAATCATTTTTTAATGACTGTGGTTTTTTTAAAATTAAATCAATCATAATAACCCTTCCCTATCTATAATTATTTTTTTCAATACTTAATTATCGATTTTAAACACCAAAAAATTTCAAAAAATTTATTGCTCATAAAACAAAATAGTTTAATGAAGAAAAATAAAAACATTTAGCTTATAATACATTCATGAAACAACCAAGCATTATTTCTATACTAACTTTTCTTTATTTCATAACAAGCTCTATTATGGCAACAAACTGGAAATTACTAGAAACAAACTACGCAAAAGTTTACTATCCAGCTACCCATAAACAACTGGCTATTGAAACAGCCTATTATTTAGAAAAACATCGAAAAAAAGTACAAACATTATCAGGACTTGAATCCCCTTATAAATTATATATTACACTGCAAGACTTAGGCATGACGAGCAATGGTTATTCGCTACAAATGACTAATAAAATATCCGTATTTACACCAGCACCAGGATCATTAATCGGAGAAACATTTGATTATAATTGGTTAGAAGGTGTTACTGTTCATGAACAATTTCATAATTATCATGCTCATAATGCCAAAGGAATATCAAAAATAATTAAGCCAATCATTGGAAACTGGAACCCACACCTTTCCTTACCAATTATGATGACTGAAGGATTAGCTGTATATCAAGAATCCCAAATAACACCCTATCAAGGCCGTCTAAACACAGGATATCATGACGCAATTTTACTAACAAAAGCCAAAGAAAACAAACTCATGTCCTTCACACAATCAAACCTAAGTACAAGTGATTTTCCCATGGGACAATGGTATATATATGGAGGTAACTTCATTCAATATTTAGCAAACACCTATTCCGAACAATCAATCACAACCTTTATCAACAATTATGCAAAAAAATTTGCATTTAATCCCTTACTATTATTCCCAAAATATGGAATTGATAACAAAAATATCTATCCAAAATCATTTAAAGACCTTTACCAAGACTTAACATTAGACTTAAAAGAACAATCAAAAACATGGATATTACCAACAAACGCAATAAGCCGAGGAAGCCATATAACATCTCTCGTAAGTGACACTAACACCATCTATACAATTAAAACAATTACAAATGATAGTAATCCCTACACACCACATACATCATACCACCTTGTAGCCATTGATAATAAAACAAAAGAAGAAACTTTATTAAAAATATTTTACGCAGCCCCTATTCAAAACCCTCTCGTATTACAAGATAATATCTTATACATTGGATTAACTGAGTATAAAAAAGAATTTCCTAATATATTTATGCGAGGATATGGAAAAACCGTATCCATACTAAGTTACAATCTTAAAACCAAAGTTTTAAAAAAGAAAACAAATGATACCTTAACAGCATTCATGGTTAATGATAATCATGAGATCATATATGCAAAACAAATACCTGGAAAACACGAAACAAAACTAATCCAAGCCAATACAAAAACCATCCTTGCTTCTCATCCACTTTATATAACAGCCCTACAATCAACTAACAAAGGGATAATCGTAACAGCAAAAGAAGCTGAAGGATCATCAAACATTTATACCTTAGAAAACAATTACACAACCTTAACCCCATTAATAGCAACGCATTACATTGAAAAAAACCCATTTATAGCAAAAGACTGGCTTTATTTCACAGCAAATTATAAAAAACGATTTCAAATTTATCGACAAAACATCACCAATAAAACTATTGAAAAAATAAATGGACCAAGTTTTATGACAAAAGCTTCAGTTCAAAATAACGATATAACCTATGTAAGTCTAGATTCAAAATCAATGACACTAAACCAAAATTCCATAACAACATCATCAACAACCTTACCAAAACAAGAAAATGTTACAAAACCAAATCAAACCAATCTTTATAAATTACTAGATTATAAAATTTATGATAAAAATGACTTACACCTAAAAAATCTCAAAACATTAACACCCTACCTTAGGGTACCTTTATTATTAACAGTAAATAACAACGTTGTATTAGGAGGCGTATTTATAGGCGAAGATAAGCTAGGAATTATCAATTATAGTATGATAGCCCTGACTAATAACAATTCCATCTATTTACCAAGCTTAACCATTCAAACAACCATTCTTCAACCGGTAACAATACAATACAATAAAATATTAGATGAACAAACATTATCAGCATCTGCACCTATATATCTTTCTCAAATAAATAACTTACAATCCATTAATGCCAATATTACAACCACCTTTGATACAATACAAACAGGAATGCAAGTTAACATCAAAAAAGGATTAGCCGAAACAACATTGGCTATTGATAAACGTTTTAACAACCAAAATTCATTTTCGTTATTAAGTAAATCACATTATTATGCTGACACATCAGAACTATCATTAACGATCCATAATAATTATAAAAAAACAGTAACACTGAATAAAAGAGGCGTATTAAAAGAATATGACTCGATAACAGATACAAGCTGGGGTATCGATTATACCTATAAATTAAAATCTATTAATAAATCTTTTTACCAATTCAATACCTATATTGATACGAGTTATATAAATGTATTCATCGAACATATCCCTTACTATTCTCAATCGATATTAAGTGGAATAGAATATTTAACAAACTACTATATAGGATCCAGCAAGCTAGTCTATACCGTTGGGCTACGCATAGACCCCAATAAAGATTCAACACTATATTTTAGTTCATCAACCCCCTTTTAAATAACCAATACCGTCGCTAGGTTACTCAAAAAAAAAGATAATACCCTCATCCTATACAATTATAACTAACCACAAACCATCTTTAAGTTATAAAAAAGCATAAAAAAAGCTCCATGTTGTTAGCAAACATGGAGCTTTGAAATTACACAATAAAATTTACTTAAAATAAATTAATCTTAAGTTTTAGAACAGGATAAATTTCTGGAAGTACAACAATATGATATTCTCCATTAGCTAATGCTTGACCAAGAACCGCTTGAATACCTAGTTCCATACGATCCGTAAAAGGATAAGTCCATGTTTTAGCTAATGATAATGATTTGGTATAAAAATCACTATTTTTATGACCTTCCCTAATAACCCCACCATGATTATCAAAAGTAAAATAAATATCACTCATACCTAAAAGAGGAAGCTCTGTACGCAATCCTAATTTTAAATCTGTATCTAATTCCTCAGTCTTACGACCCGGTACAATAGCAGAAAAGCCAACTAACAAACTAATATCTTGTTGAACAAAAGGCAGTTGCTGATAAAACGTACCAGCAGGTACGCTACTCCCATTAAACGGTACAACCGCATCAAAATTAAATGCATGCAGACTACTAACACTCAAAAGAAACATCAAAATAATTTTACGAAACATATTAAACTCCCTATTTGAAAACTTAATTATATAATAAAATGGTTTAACTAAATTTAAAAGAAAGAAATAATTTGACGTAATAAATTTATATTTGTTAGGGTAAGCTCATGACAGAACCAAATATTGACCAAAAGAAACTCACAGAACTGTTAAAAAATTTAATTCATTCAGGATCACAAAAACAATACATTGTCTTTTTCAAACAATTCCATGAAGCCGATATTGCAGAAAGTTTAGTAAATTTAACACCAGAAGAAAAAGAAACTTTTTTTAAAAAATTAAACCCAGAAATAGCCGCTGATGTATTAGAAGAACTAGATATAGAAGAACAAATCAATATTATTTCAAAATTTAAAATAGATATTGCCGCTAAATATATCGAAGAAATGGATCCAGACGATGCGGCAGACCTATTAGAAGAATTATCCGAAACCAACGAATTAAAAGCTCAAAAAATTATTAATGCATTACCTGAAAAAGAAAAATCAGATATCCAAACCTTATTATCCTATGAAGAACATTCAGCAGGATCATTAATGACATCTAATTATTTATCTATTCCAGAAAATTTAGTGGTATCTGAGGCCTTAAACTTAATCAAAAAAAAAGATCCGCCTGAATCAGAACTATCATTTTATATTTTTATTACCTCGACCAAAAACAAATTAATAGGTTATACCACATTAAGAGATTTAGTATTTAGTTCAAACAAAGAAAAAGTAAAAACATTAAGGCATGAACATCATATATCAATTGATCACCATTCTGATCAAGAAGAAGTAGCTAAATTATTTCAAAAATATGATATGTCAGTTATACCAGTCGTTGATGAAACAGATCATTTATTAGGAGCTATAACCGTTGATGATATCGTTGATGTAGTAGTAGAAGAAGCAACAGAAGATATTTACAAGTTATCTGGAACAAGTTCTCAAACCAAACATAACCCCCTATCAATTAGTATTCCAAAAACAATATTATACCGAATACCATGGTTAATCATTGCTATTTTTGGAGGTGTTATTGCTTCTGAAATTATTAACTCATATTCTACAAAATTTAACTCTAGTTTATTCCCAATAGCATTATCACTAAGTTTTATTCCCTTAATTATGGGATTAAGTGGAAATGTAGGTAACCAATCTTCTGCTATTATTGTACGAGGGTTAGCAACGGGTACCATTAAAGAAAGTAAAACATGGAGCATATTATTTCATGAACTTTATGTGAGCTTATGTATAGGTAGTATTATTAGTAGTTTATTATTAATAATTAACCTATTTTTATATAACTATTCAATCACATTTTCAGCCATTGTCTCTGTATCATTACTAGGTAATATCATTGTAGCTGCAATTGTTGGCAGCATATTACCGTTACTGTTTAACAAAATAAACATTGATCCAGCAATTGCATCAGCCCCCTTTATTTCAACCACACTAGATATTATCTGCCAATTAATTTACTTTACAATTACATTATATGTTATCCAAATAATCATATGAGCCAATCCACACATACAGTATTAATTCTTGAATCAAAACCATTTTTCGAACATGACAAACGATGTATTTGTTTTACAAAAGAAACAGGAAAACTAACCTGTTTAGCGAAATATGCAGCAAAACCTTCTAAAAAAAAAGTATGGTCATTAGAACCTTTAACGATAGCATCCGTAACATTATTTAAAGGAAAATCATTTCATATCATAACCAATTATTCAGTAACTCATCACTTTCAAAATATTCGAACATCATTTAATCATTTACAATATGCTTTATTTTTTACTCATATCATCAAAAAATGTATCAATGAAGGCCAAGAAAATAAACAATTATTTAATTTAATACAAGAAACCCTAACATTATGCAACAAACTTGCCCCTCTATCTAAGATTAAATCATATTTTTATAACAACTTTACACGCTTTGAAGGAATTCAGACACAAGAAACCATAAAACAAGAATCTCAATACTTAAATGATATAGGCCATTACCTTGGATATCGATTAAACCCACCATTACAACTTGACGAGAGAAGTAAAACTCTAGTTAAATGAAGCCATGATATCAATACAACTATTATTTATAAGCTCGTTAATACTAGGTTGTTTAGGCATTATACAATTTATTATTATCAACAATATTAAACTCAAAAAAAATGAATCTCATAAAGTAAGTTCACTAGTAAAAGATGGTATTAAAGTATACGGACTACGATCCTTTTCATCGATATTACAATTATTAACTTATACATCCATTATTTTATATATCATTTGTATCATATTAGAAAAGAAATTTTTATGGAATCAAATTGGAGCCTTTTTTTTAGGAGGATTGTCCATGTCCATTACATTATTTATTTTAACGAGTATTATACCAGCCTTTATACCTAAAATACTGGAAAAATCAAAAGGTTACTTTAACGAAAGTATTATTATTCATTTTAATACAGTAAGCATGTTAGGCTTTATTAGCATTAGTATCCTCTTAATAATTGGTACATGCTTATTTTATCTAACATCTTATCAACTATTAATAGGTTATGGTCTGGGAATTGTCTTTTCTAGTTTCTTTACTCGAATTGGAGGAGGCTTGTTTAAAGTAAGTTCTCATGTGGGGCTAGGTATAACAAAAATAAGATCCCCAGAATTACCATATGAAGATGTAAGAAACACAGGCTATTTAGTTAACATATCAGCTGATTATACTCATAAACTAAGTGGATTTTGTTCAGATATCATCGGATCTTTTTTTCTAAGTATATTAGCCATGATTTTATTTGCCTTTGCCTTTGAAAAACATATGATTATTAACGAAACGCTAGCCCCCTATTTTAAATCCCTACCCTTACATATTATTAGTATCAGTATTATTGGCAGTATTATTGGCTACTTTTTTGTCCACTTTAGAATTAAATATCATGCCTTTCAAAATATTCTATTAGAAAATTTATATGTAGCCTTACTAATTTGTAGCGTTGGAACCTATTTTATTATGGCTACATTAGAACCTATTAAAACCATATCCATCTGGACAGGTTTATACACCTTTAAACCCTACGTTGCTTATATGGCAGGTTTAATAGGAATAACCTTAATATGCTATACATCCGAGTTATTAACATCATCCAAATTTAAAACAGCCAATGCATGTGCTCAAGAAACAGAATTCGGAACAGCAATGATTCATTTTTTTAGCATTAGTTTAGGATTAAAAAGTAATATTTTATATCTAACTTATCTATTAATAACCTGCATAATTGCTTATCTTGCTGCTGGATTTTATGGAATTAGTATTGCAACCTTAGCCATGCTTTCTGTTAGTTCTACTATTATAACCATCAATAGCTTTTCACCTTTATCCAAATCCGTAAATAAAATAGCCAATTTATCATCATCCTCTCACACAATATTAAATCATACACAAAAAATGAATCAACTAGGAAACTCAACCATTGCAATTGGAAATGGATATTCAGCTATTACATCATTACTAGCAACCTGCTCCGTCTGTCTCGCCACATTTTGTCTAGCTGGCTACCGTTATGAAAACTTATTTTCAATCAATATGTTATGGGTATTAGGACTTATGCTTGGCACAATGATTCCTTTAATTGCATCCGGATTTTTAGTCAATGTCGTTCAAAAAACCATTAAATATTTTGTTGTTGAAATTAAGAGACAATTTTCAGAAATTCCTTTTTTAAAAGAAGGAAAAGCAAACCCAGACATCATTAAATGTACAGATAAAGCAGTATGTTATTGTATGGACGGTCTAATTATCCCAGGAATTTTAATTACTTTTATTCCAATATTAATTGGTTATTTACTAAACATTGCAACCTTACTTGCTTTTACAATTGGAGCCTTATTATCATGTTTAGGGCTTGCTTATTATTGGTCAATTGCAGGCGATGTTATTAGTAATGCCAAAACACAAATTAATAATGGCAAATATGGGGGCCAATCCAGCCCATTTTATAACTCCATTGAACAATCAAACCATATAGGGGTACTCTACAAAGATTTATTAGGCCCAAGCCTATCATTATTTATCAAATTTATTACAATTTTAACAACCGTAATTATAATATTTTTAATATAAGGAGAAACCCATGAGAAAACCAATTATTGCAGGAAACTGGAAAATGAATAAAACATTAACAGAATCGAAAACATTTGTAACATCGATCATACCATTAGTTAATAACATAAACGAATGTGAAATCATTATCGCACCACCTTATATTGCACTTGATGCCGTTAACCAACTTCTTAATAACACATCCATATCATTAGCCGCACAAAACATTTCAACTGAAAAAGAAGGCGCTTTTACAGGAGATATTTCCATTAATATGATTAAAAGTTGTAACTGCAGTCATGTCATTATTGGCCATTCTGAACAAAGACTTTATCATAATGAAAATAATCAAAAGTGTCATATTAAATGTAAATTAAGCTTAGAAAACGACATAACCCCCATTTATTGTGTAGGCGAAACATTAGCAGAAAGAGAAGCTAATAAAACCTTAGCTGTAATAAAAAATCAATTAATAGAATGTCTTGATGACATATCTTTAGAATCAAAAGAAATTATTATAGCCTACGAACCTGTTTGGGCTATTGGAACAGGAAAAGTAGCAACTCCAGAGCAAGCACAAGATGTCCACACATTTATTAGAGATACATTAGCAAAAGAAAAAGGGGAAACAGTAGCAAACAAAACCCGAATTTTATATGGAGGTTCAGTAAAACCAGACAATATTGATGATTTAATAAAACAACCAGACATTGATGGTGCCTTAGTAGGCGGTGCATGTTTAAAAGCAGACTCGTTTGTGGAATTAATTAATAAGACAAATTATGTAACACATTAAACTAATTATGAAACTTAAACATATTTTATTAGCACTAATCATGATAATAACCATAACCAGTACGTTATGGAGCATTACTACCATTGATAACAGAGCCATAGTACAGTTAGAAACAAGCATGGGAACTATTATTATTCGTTTATTTCCAGATGAAGCGCCTAACACATGTAAAAACTTTCTATCTTATGTAAACGAGGGCTATTACAACAATACAATTTTTCATCGTGTTATTGATGGATTTATTATCCAAGGGGGCGGTTTTAACAAAGATTTAAAAGCAAAAAAAACAAAAGAACCTATTCGAAACGAATCACGCCAAGGTCTATCAAACATTAAAGGAACAGTTTCTATGGCACTAACCATTGATAATAATAGCGCGGCATCACAATTCTTCTTTAATTTAGCCAACAATAAAGATTTAGATTACACCACCCAAAAAGGCAAAGGATATACCGTATTTGCAGAAGTAATTGATGGTGAACGAGTACTAGAAAAAATACAAAAAGTAAGAACAAAACGAATAATGTACTATTCTGAACTATATAAACGAAATGTACCACTTCATGATGTACCAGAAGAAGCAATTATATTAACAAAAGCCACCGTTCTTAGAAACAATAAAAAAGTAACTGAAAAAAAAGAATAAAAAATACTCCCCAAGTATCTTTCAGTAAAAGACAAAAGCAGTATATAATAAAGCTATGATCCTAAGTATAGAAACTCCTGCTATTCTTTTTCCGGCTATCACATTATTAATGTTAGCCTATACCAATCGTTTTTTGGCCTTATCACAATTAATTCGAACTTTACATCACGATTATCAAAATATAAATGCTAATCATATTGTAAAACAAATCAAACATTTACGATTCCGATTATTTCTAATTCGTTTAATGCAAAGTTTAGGTGCATGCGCTTTAATTCTTTGTATTATTAGCATTTTTTCATTATTAATGAGTTACCAATCACTAGGCACCTCTTTATTTATTGGTAGTTTAATTATCTTTTTAGGTTCCATTATCAGTTCCCTAATAGAAATTTTATTATCAACACGTGCTCTTAATATTTTATTAGTAGGGTTTGAAGATTCACAACAAAAATCCTAAATATAAAAATTTAATCTAAATAAATATTAAATATAAAAAAACAATAATGCGTTAAACAACATAGTTCTTTGTATAACGTTCCCACTCGGATACTAAATTAGCACTTTGAACCCAATCTAGAACATAGTTTGTAAAGTCTTCACCTGAAGCTCCGTTATCTCGCCCTGTAATTTTATATTTCTTTTCATATTGAGTTGTAATATCCAAAGCCATTTGAATCTTTTGAGCATCTTCAACATAACCAATATGTTGCAATAACATAGAAGCAGCTTTAATCATTGAACAAGGATCTGCATATTGAGCACGACCTTCTTTAACCATACGAGGGGCTGATCCATGAATAGCCTCAAACATTGCATAACGTTTGCCAATGTTAGCACTACCAGCGGTACCAACACCACCCTGAATTTG
>CERS01118016.1_pt1 | contig 16721 bp, 17 predicted proteins | sample 356251 | NCBI WGS metagenome assembly CERS01 (sample SAMEA2621020, study PRJEB7988) | marine metagenome | isolation source: saline water (ENVO:00002010), including
CCAACACAAGAACCAGAGCAATATCCAAAACAAGGAAAAACAAAAGTCGCATTTGTAACTCCCAATACACTTGTTATAGGTAAATAATAAAGACAATTACAAAGATAAAAAACGTTAATTAATATTAATTGCTTATTTATTTATAAAAAAACAATTTGAGCTAACATTGCATAATACTAATATAATAAAAAAAGTTTTATAAAAATAAAGGATATCCCTCATTATCCGTTTCATCAAAAAAAGTATAACCAATTGAATCTAATAACGCCGTAAATCCTGATAATTGGTCCTGACTTACCTGAATCCCTACCAAAACCCGTCCATAAGCTGCCCCATGATTTCGATAATGAAATAAACTAATATTATAATCGGTTCCTAATGTACTTAAAAAATTTAATAAGGCATTAGGACGTTCCGGAAACTGAAACCGATATAAACGTTCATTATTCAGATCCTGCGGTTTTCCTCCAATCATATAACGCAAATGTAATTTAGCAACTTCATTATACGTTAAATCAACGGCTTGATACCCTTGCTCATTTAAAACAGCTAAAAAATCAGCTGACGTTTCATTATCTTGAAGTTGAATTCCCACAAAAATTTGAGCAACATTATCATGTTGATACCGATAATTAAATTCTGTAATCGATCGTCCTTTTAAAACCCGACAAAACGTTAAAAAACTACCTTTTTTTTCATCAATAGCAACCGAAAAAAGAGCTTCTTTTTGCTCTCCTAACTCAGCTCGTTCTGAAATATGTCGTAACCGATGAAAATTAATATTAGCACCACATAAAATACCAGCAACTGTTTTTCCCTTAATATCATGACTTTGAAGATATTTTTTAATACCGGCTAAGGATAAAGCACCTGCAGGCTCAGCAATAGCACGAACACTATCATAAATATCCTTAACACCTGCACAAATTTCATCCGTTGTTAATAAAACCGTATCATCAACATAATCACGAACCAAATCATAGGGATACTGACCAATTTGCTTAACAGCAACACCATCTGCAAAAATACCAACATGATCTAAAACAACACGTTCTTTAGCTTGAAGAGCCTCATGTAAACACGCTGAATTTTCAGGTTCAACAGCAATAATTTTAATAGCAGGATTAATATGTTTTAAATAAACCGCCATTCCCGCTAATAAGCCACCCCCACCAACAGGAATAAACATATAATCAATATTAGATACTTGTTCCAATAATTCACGAGCAATAGTACCTTGCCCTGCAATAACATCTAAATCATCATAAGGGTGAATAAAAACAGCGTTAGACTCTTTAATAATAAGCTGCGCCTTCTCGTAAGCATCATCATAGCTATCACCATGCAAAATAACAGTCGCACCAAAACTACGAACAGCATTAACCTTAATATCAGGAGTCGTAACAGGCATAACAATCGTAGCCTGAACACCCTTTTTCATAGCAGAATAAGCAACACCTTGAGCATGATTACCTGCAGACGCAGCAACCACACCTGCTGATAATTGTGAATCTGAAAGCAATGAAATTTTATGATAAGCACCCCGTAATTTAAACGAATAAACCGGTTGCTGATCTTCTCGTTTAAGATAAATATGATTACCTAAAGAAGATGATAAAAAGTCTAAATAATTAACATCTGTCTGCTTAGCTACATCATAAACAGAAGACGATAAAATATGATCAATAATACGTTGTTTCATAAGCCCTCACCTATATAGTCAATCATATAATCATATAAAATTAATGATTTTGCAAAAGAAATACCCCATATTCTTTTAACCAACGTTTTTTTTCCTTATAATCAGGCATATAATCATTTACTAAATTCCAAAATTGCCTTGAATGATCAAAATGAACCAAATGACAACATTCATGAACAATAACATAATCAATAACATCTAATGGTGCTTTAACCAAAATCCAATTTAAAGAAATAATTTTTTTAAGAGAACAGCTCCCCCAACGCGCTTTAAATTGCTTAACCTTAAGATCAGAAACAGTCACATTCATAACATCAACCCAATATGCCAATCTTTCTGTAAAGATAGAAAAAGCCATATCTTTATACCAATCCATTAAAAAAGGAGCTAATTTATCCTGAATCAACACATCACTAAAACAAACCACCAAACGATCCTCATCCAAAAAAACACGATGATCCGACGTAGTCATTAACGTAAGTTGATAAGGATGACCCAAATAATATAGGGTACTTCCAAAAACAAGCGGTTTCGGAAATATCATATGCTGAGATTGCTTATACAATCGCATATGTTTTTCAATCCATTGCTTTTTAGAATCCACAAAATCCATAATAACTTTTTCAGACACACGAAACGGAGCCTTAACCTCAATACTAAAGTCAGGACAACATCGAAGTTGAATATGTTTACGTCTTTCTTTTGTAATATGAATAGGGTATAAAACCTGAGTTGTCACGATAACTTAGCAAGAATATCCTTAAAAATCGTATCATAATCAGAAGCATTAAAAATAGTAGACCCCATAACAAACGTATCAACACCTGCCACAGAAATATCATTAATATTTTCTAATGTCACCCCGCCATCAATTTGAAGACGACAATCATAGCCTGACGAATCAATTTTCTGACGCACATCAATAATTTTCTTCATAACAGATGGTATAAAAGCCTGACCTGCAAAACCTGGATTAACCGACATTAACAACACCATATCTAAATCAGCTAACGTATGATCTAACCATGATATTGGGGTAGCTGGATTTAACACTAATCCCGGTTTGCACCCTAACGACCTAATTAAGCGAATGGAACGATCAACATGAGTAGATGCTTCAGGGTGAAAGGTAATATAAGTAGCCCCAGCATCAGCAAAGTCATGAATTAAATTATCAATAGGTTCACACATTAAATGAACATCAATAGGCGTTTTAATTCCAGCATTAATTAAATCCTTACATATCTTAGAACCAAAAGTAAGATTTGGTACAAAATGATTATCCATAACATCAAAGTGAATCAAATCAGCACCTGCATTAATAACAGACTCTACTTCTTCACCCAATTTTGAAAAATCAGCAGATAATATCGATGGCGCAATCCAATTTTTTTTCATTTATTACTTTCCCTCACCTTAATTTACTTAAAAATCATATAATTTTTTATATTACTCATTGAAAAAATTAAATCATAAATATAATATTTAATTAATTACTTTAATTTATCATAAATTATAAACTAAAAGGGGGTTCTTTAAAATGAACCAAAATGAAAAAAAATATACTGTATATGAAATCGAAAAATTATCCAAAGGAAAATTAACAAAATACAAACTCACAAAAGCAATACTAGCTGGTGAATTACAAGCAGAAGAAGTAAAAGAAAAAAAACGAGGAAGAGGACTTCCAAACTACTTTATCTTTGAAAATAATTTAAATAAATATTTAGAAAAAATGGAAAAAAACAAAAAACATCATATCAATATTCCACAAGATACCGTTCAATCAAAATATAATGTTAACCAAGAAAATACTAAAGAACTGCAAGAACTATTAAAGCAAAACATAGACAACTTTAATAAACTTGAAAGTCGCTTAACAAAAATTCAAAATGACTATGATTTAATTATTCCAATGCTTGAAAAGCAAAACATAAATCCAACACAAAATATTGTCCAGCAAAGAAAACAAATCATTGAAGAATTAGCAAACACACCTGCCTTTCAAATGGAAAGAAGAGAAGAATTAATAAAAAAATTAGATAATATTGGGTAGTTGCCAAAAAAATCAAATTTAATTTGGAAATTTTTTCAAACCTATTTTTTACCTCCATTATGTAGTAGTTGTAATAAAAACCTTGGCTATATTTGTTCACAATGCCATAACTCATTAAATTTCAAAATTAACACATCCACAATCGATTCACATAAACACTATTATCTTTCATCGTATACTCCCCAGCTACAAAACATCATTCAAGCGATTAAATTTGATCAATATGAAAAAGCATTAGAATCAGTATCACAACACCTAATAAAAACAGCAACCATACAACCCCTTATCAAACAATATGATGCATGGATAAGCATTCCTTATCATCAAAAAAAACAATATCAACGCGGTTATAATATTATTGAAGCCATTTTTAAACCCATTTTTGATATACACGCTATTCCACTTATTTATCCTATTAAACGAAATAAACAAACACCCTCTCTTTCAAAATTATCAAAAGAAAACCGTAAAAAAGTACTAAGCAAAGCCTTTAACTATAACAAAAACTATAATATTAATTTAAAAAACAAAAAAATAGCCTTAGTAGATGATATTGTAACAACACAAACAACAATGAAAAATTGTCTCCAATTACTACATGACAACTATCAAATTGATACGGTAGACTGTATCAGTTTAATAAAAGCATAAAAAATGAAACAAATAGAATTATCATTAAATCAAACCTATTCCCAACATAAAGTAATCGAACAACTTGTTACATTAAATTATATAAGAAGCAAATTAGTATTAGAAATAGGAGAATTTGCAGTACGTGGAGACATCATGGATATTTTTCCAGCCGAATCCACCCATCCCATCCGAATTGAATTTGATTTAGATACATTATCACGAATCCATTATTTTTCACCTCATACACAACGTATTACAAAACAACTAAATAACTGTCACATTATCGCGTTTGACAGCACACATCACAAACCAACCGGTGTCAATTTAAATGAAAGTTATATCGATCATAAAATCATCGAAAACTTATTTGAAAATGATTATGTTATCCACGAAGATTATGGTTTAGGAAAATTTAAAGGATTACATTACAAAACATTTCGAAATTCTCAAGGTGAATATATTATTTTAGAATACAAAAAAGGGGACACCATCTATATTCCCATTAACCAAATTAATCGTATTCACAAATATGAAAAAACAACAGCAAACCCACCCCTTAATAGCCTTAACGATGCCAAATGGCGATCTCAGAAGAAAAAAGCAAAAGCAGATACTCTTAGACTAGCAGAAGAGTTATTTACAACCTATAAAACAAGAAATAAACAACAAGGGTTTGCCTATGCTCCTGATACAGAACTACAACTAATTATTGAACAAGAATTTCCCCACCCATTAACTCCAGATCAAGAAAAAACCATCCAAGCAATCAAAAACGATATGGAACATAGTAGACCCATGGACAGACTTATTTGCGGAGACGTTGGGTATGGTAAAACAGAATTATTAATAAGAGCTACATTAAAAGCCTTAGACAATCAAAAACAAGTTGCTATTTTAGTACCTACAACCTTATTAGCCGAACAACATCTTCAAACATTTACAGAAAGACTTAAAAATACACCCTATATCATTAAATGTTTATCACGATTTATAACAAAAAAAGACCAAAAAGAGATTATTAAACAACTTAAAAATAATCAATGCGACTGTATCATTGCCACCCATCGTTTATTATCTAAAGATATTTCATTTAACAATTTAGGCTTGTTAATAGTCGACGAAGAACAACGTTTTGGAGTAAAACATAAAGAAACGATAAAAATGATTAAACCCAACGTTGATATCCTTAATGTTAGCGCAACACCCATACCAAGAACCCTTTATTTATCGCTTAGCGGCAGCAGAGACTTTTCTGTCATAGAAACACCCCCAAAAAACAGAAAACCGATTCTAACCTATATTAACCCCATTGATGATCAGATACTAAAAAATGCTATCCACCAGGAATTAAACCGAAACGGCCAACTATTTTATGTTTTTAATAATATAAAAACCATTCATAAAAAGGCAACTTATCTAAAAGAAATCGTACCATCCTTACAAATCGGTATTATTCATGGACAACAACAAGAATCTCATATTAAGCAAATTATGACCGATTTCAAACAAAAAAAATATGATTGTTTACTATCAACAACCATTGTAGAAAATGGACTTGATATTCCAAATGCTAACACCATTATTTTAGATGGTGCCGAAAGTTTTGGCTTGGCACAAATCCATCAATTACGCGGTAGAGTAGGGCGATCTAACCAACAAGCCTATGCCTATCTTTTATATAACGATAAAAAAACGTTATCCGAAAAAGCAAGTAAACGCTTAGAGGCAATTAAAGAATATGTATCACTAGGATCAGGTTATGATATAGCCTTAAGAGATTTAGAAATCAGAGGTGCCGGTTCTGTCTTGGGAAAAGAACAACATGGTCATGTATTATCCATCGGATTTAGTTATTATTGCAAATTATTAGAAGAATCTGTTAACGAAAAAAAAGGAAAAAATAAGTCTACTCGTTATCCAGTACTAGAAACCAAATATATGACCATTAGTGATACGTATATTTCTGAACCACGTGAACGAATTGCAATATACAAACAATTACTGCAATGCCAAACACATACTAATTGCCAAACTATTCAAGACGATTTACAAGACCGCTATGGGCGCTTTGACACAAGCATGACAGCTGTATTTGAGTATATTAGAAAAAAAATTGATGAAATAAATACACTATAAAATTAAACATCCCGTACAAAAGAAACTGGAGGAAAATCATTAAAATCCCCAATTGAAGGAATATTCTCACCTTCACATGACGTATTTGCATCATCAACCTTAATCTTTAATGTAGTATCATCTTCTAAATAAAGTAAAATACGAATATGCTGTTCATTACCTTCACTTGAATTTTCTGAATCAAGGCTAATCTTATAGGCCTTATCATCAGAAGATGAATAACAATATATATTTCCCGGTACAACATTAGCAAAATCTTGTCCGATAAAACTTGTTTCATCGGGATTAGGACTAAACTCAGATCGATAGGCCTTATTATTAGCGATAAGTTCACTATCACTCCCAATTGAAAACATAGCTTTAGCAGCATCATAATTGCTTTCAATTAACGCAATATGATAATCCTCTTTTTCAAAAGATGTTTGAGTTGGCAATAACCAATTACCTTTTGCTGTACCAGCTACATCTTGCATAAATACACCACAAGCAGGTTCACCTTGACGAGAAACAAAATCAAGACCCTGTTCTTTAATACCAAATTTAGCAACAATATCATAAGTAGCCTTAAATTCAGCTGAATAATAATCCCAAGGACACATCATATAATAAAAATCACTCCAATAATAATTTTGGTCCAAAAAGTCTAAGCGAGTTCGTTTATCCGCAACACCAAAATCAAAATTTGCTTGTTCTTGACCCAGGCCCCCAACCGTACCAATAACAGTTCCTGAACTCACCTTATGAGAAAAACTATAATTACACCGTTCAACATCTTGATCACCGGCATCATAAGCATTACAACTTTTAGAAATAGACTCTAATAGAGCCTCAAGACTGGATTCAAGCCCCTTAACATGTTTGTAATATCCAATAACAGAAGAGCATGTTTGAGATTTAAAATTAATAGAATAATCCGCACTTTGTACACCCGTTGTCTTATGAGTATAAGTCATCGTCTCAATCGAAGTTAGCGTAATATCACCAGGCGCCATAACATTATAAACAGCCAAATCCGTATTACCTTGTTCATCAAAATACACATAATTATGTGGCGTTGGAAAAGTATGACCCCCGCGAGGATTAGAATTGCCTAAAGGCACAATACTAACAAGATTATCAACAGGCAAACTATCAAACAAAACAGCTGAACAATTGCTAGAAACAGGTGTTGTAGAAGATGAAGAAGTATCCGTAGAATCTGAAATAGCCCCACAACCCACTAAAACGGCACAAAAAACAATAGTAAAGATATAAGTAAAAAATTTAATAAGTATCATTATGGTAAAATTATAATATTATCATTTCTTTTTCTTCTGACGCTTCTTAACTTGTTTTAAGGCTTCAAAAATATCTTCAGCAATCTCCTCACCATAGGATTCTTCATCGTTCGTTTCTCCATTAAGATAAGCCATTTTAGATAACCCACGCACAATTTTTTGTAACCTAGAATAAGTAACAACGACTTGTTGACCATTAACAGTTAATGTAACCGATTGTGCATTTATATTTGACCTATTTTGAAGAGGCCCCTTACTATTTGGGTTAATATTAGACGGTCCCATGTCTGACTCCAATTATCTGTATTATAGAGTAGTCATTCCCTTTGAAATAAAAGTTTAAACATTACTTTTCGATCGCATTTGAAACACTTCCAAAATGTGATGAATGAATAGTTAATTTTTTAGTATGGTACTTTGGAAAACCCTGCAAGATCAAAGATTGCTTAAACTCAGCAGTAAACGGTTGCTGATCAAACCAATCATGAACATAAATAATACCAACACCCTTATCATAACGAAATAATTTAGCTAATGTATCATTAACCTGCTTATCTAGCTGATCCGATAAATCAATACTTGAATAAGCAATAAGATTGGGAAAATAAATATCATCTGCAGATAAACAAAACAAAGTACGAACATCTAAATCTGCTAACGATGTTTTAATATCAGCAAAAAACGCCATATCTACAGAATCTTTAAGATAAACAGATTCAACCACTTTAATATTGTAATAATTAATTAAATAAGACAAATAAGCATCTTTCGTTAATGTATCAGGGTCTATTTTAGGTAAAATACGACCTAACAAACGAAAGTTTTGAGTTTTAACCAAAGAAGCATAATCAACATAAACATACGCTACACCCTTTGATTTTTTTACATGAGTATACTCATCAACTAAACCAGACCAAATACTTTCATACGGATGTTGAGCCATTACCAACGAGGCCATTAAGAATAAACTGATACATACAAATCTAAAATTTATTATCTTCATACTATTATAATAGGTTAGTATAATAGTAAAATAAACATATTTTGGAGGAAAAAGATGACAACAAACGGTAAAAAAGCACCTGAATTTTCATTACAAAACCAAGACAACAACACCATTAATTTAACGGATTATCGAGGAAAAAAAGTAGTATTATATTTTTATCCAAAAGACGACACCTCAGGATGTACAAAAGAAGCAGAAGAATTTACACATAAAAAGAAGGAATTTGATGCCTTAAACACAATTATTTTAGGTGTATCAAAAGATTCAACACAATCTCATGAAAAATTTTGTAACAAATATAACTTAGGCATAACCTTATTAAGTGATCCAGATACCGAAATTAATAAAGCCTATGATGTCTGGAAAGAAAAATCCATGTATGGAAAGAAATATTTTGGAACAGAACGAACAACATTTTTAATTAATGAAGAAGGTATTATCAAACAACGCTGGTCAAAAGTTAAAGTAACAGGCCATGTTGAAGACGTTTTAAAAGCTTTATCTGAATAGGAAATCCTCTTATTCTCCTCGATAAAACGCAAAGTTATTTTCTGTTTCAATGATTTTAACTTCATACAACAAATCACCAAGGTGATGAATAAGCCTATTCCAAACAACAATCACAAGATTTTCAATACTAGGTAACAAATCCTTAAACTCAGGAACATCATCATTTAAAAAACGATGATCCATAGGATCTAAAATATGTTCTTGTAAAATTGTTTTTAGAGTTGATAAATTCATAATCATACCAGTAACAGGGTCAGGAATTCCCTTTAAAGTGACGAATAATTCAAAATTATGGCCATGCCCTTTCTCTCTACTACACTTATTAAATACATCCCAATTTTCTTGATCTGATAACTGATTAGAATAAAGACGATGAGACGCTGAAAACACAACACGTCTTGTAATATAAACATAATGTGACACAATAATCTCCTTTTCTAAGTTCAAAAATTATACTTGGTTAAACTCAATAATTAAATATATAATCAAGATCATGTTAGGTGAAATTATTATTGATGAATTGCAAGTGACAACCATTATTGGTTGCATGGAATCTGAACGAACAACAAAACAGCCCTTAACCGTATCCTTAGCAATTCAATATAATATGCAAGAAGCAGCAGAAACAGATAATATCGACAAAGCACTTAATTATGCTCAATTATCTGAAGAAATTAAAACATATGTAGAAACAAGCCAACATTACATTTTAGAATCCTTAGCCAAAGAAATTTTAACCATAGTATTTCAATACCCACAAACGATAAAAACATCATTATTTATCTATAAACCTGATGCTATTTCCTATACAAAACGAGTAGGAGTAAAAATAACACAAACAAAACAAGAATCTATACAACCGAAATCACAAAATAATCTTAAACTAAGTTGGGACTAATAAAAGTAACTAAAACTAACCTTACCTTCATAAAATTAGCATAATTAAACAAAAAATTAAAAAAAAATTAAAACATTTTATTGGGAATATCTTCGAAAAAAGAAACTATCTCAGGTGGAATCGGCTTCACAAACTCATCACCAACAACAACAAAAATATGCCCAGGCGCCTTCCACGGACTACAACACACATGACGTGGATACATTAAATCCTTCCATGGTAATTTTCTATTGTCATAATTTTAAACAACAGGGGGTTCAAATCTGTTAGAAGATTTTTTTTGACCATTAACAAAACCAGGTACTCCTTTTTCTCGTAATCCTGTTGGTAAACAAGGAGGAATGTTCATAGTACTAAGCAGTTCAAAATAAAGTTAAAGCCCCCCCCGATACAACCATTATTACCACTCAAGCGTTCCTGTCTGATATTCTCTTACCGTACCTTCAAAGAAATTAACTTCTATCATTGATCCTTGTGTGAATTCATCAATCCAAGGGTAGGGGTTTTTCGAATTAAAAGCCTTTGGCAACCCAATTGCAGTTAAACGTAAATCACCAATAAACTGAATATAATCTTTTAAAGTCTCAGGCGTTAAACCCAAAATTCCATCACCAATACAAGAACAACCCCAGTCATATTCCATTTGAACAGCTTCAACGATATTTTTATACATCTTATCCTGAACCTCTTTTGTCCATAATTCAGGTTGTTCTTTCTTAATCTCGTTAATGATATTCACAAATAATTGTACATGCAAATCTTCATCACGATTAATAAACTGAATCATTTCTTTTGAACCAGGCATTTTGTTATGTCGTCCAAAATTATAAAACACTAAAAAAGCACTAAAAAAGAAAATACCTTCAAAAATTAAATTAGTAGTACACGCTTCCAAAAACAACTTAGCATCTTCTATCTTTTTAGTATCAAAGTCAGCTCTCTTAATTTTAAACATTGATTCCCAAACACGTTTATTTTTGTAATACAAAGACTTATCACGTCGATATAAGCCATAAACATCTTCTGGATCAAGCCCAACCGCTTCAATCATCACCGAATAACTATCAACATGTAAACATTCTTCATAAATTTGTCTAGCAATCGCCAAAGAAATTTCTGGACTAGTAATATTCGGTTTAATAATTTCACTTAACGAATGAACTAATAACCCATCTAAATTAGAAGCAAAAGCTAAAGCTCTTAAAAACGTATCTTTTTCCTGAGTCGTTAACTCATCACTTTCCCATTGTTCTTTATCCTTTTGAAAAGGAACCTCTTCTGCAACCCAGTTATTACGTTGCATACTTTTAAAAATATCTCTTGCCCAAGGATGTTTTAATGGAGACACCTGCATCAACCCATCATCTTCTCCATTAATAACCTTACGCTTATTAATTAATTCAGCATTCGATAATGCCGATCCTGTAAATTCACCTTCAAACGAATTTGTTGTCATGTTTTGCCTCCTTATATTTTACTGACACGCTTCACATTCAGGGTCTAAAATACTACACACATTAACCGTATCATTCGATACAGCAGTGGCAGACACTAATGGTTCAATATTAACATCTTCTTGCACAGTAGCTTTACTAACCTGTGTTGCTGCTAATGTTCTTAGATAATACGTCGTTTTTAAACCCAACTTCCAAGCAAGTGTATAAGTATCACTTAAAATTTTACCACTTTGAGTTGTTAAAAATACATTAGTAGAAGCCGATTGATCAATCCATTTCATACGTTTAGATGCTGATCGTAACAACCAATGCATATCTACTTCAAACGTTTCTTTATATTTACGTACAAATGATTCTGGTAACCCTGCAATCTTCCCTATAGATCCATTATGTAACTTAATTTGTTTAACCATAGATTCATTCCATAAATCCAAAGCATCTAAATCATCCACTAAATAACGATTAATTACAAAAAAGTTACCTGATAAATTCTCTTTCATATACATATTTTTATAAGCCGGTTCTGTACACGGATAAACACCGGAAATATTAGCAATCGTAGCCGTAGGTGCAATCGCCATAACATTAGAATTTCTCATACCATATTTCTGAACATGATCACGAACAACCTGCCAATCCAAGCGTGTAATACGATCCACATCAATAGCTTGCCCTCTTTCTTTTTCTAAAATATCAATAGTATCTAACGGAAAAATATCACGATCCCATTTACTTCCCTTAAACGTATCATAAGAACCTCTTTCTTTAGCTAATTGCGAACTAGCAAAAATAGCATAATAAGAAATCATTTCCATAGAAGCATCCGCAAATTCTAAATTCTCATCAGATTCAAAATCAATATTTAACTGATACAACGCATCTTGGTATCCCATTAACCCTAAGCCAATTGCTCGATGACTTAAATTTGCTTTCTCTGATTCAACCGTTGGATAGTAATTATTATCAATTACATTATCCAACATACGAATTCCAATCGACACCGTTTTCTCAATCTTTTCTCTATCTAATTCACCATCTTTTATCATATGAGCCAAATTCACACTAGCCAAATTACAAACAGCCGTTTCATCTTTAGATGTATTTAAGGTAATCTCTGTACAAAGATTAGATGAATGAACAACACCTACATGATCTTGCGGACTTCTAATATTACAAGGATCTTTATAAGTAACCCAAGGATGCCCTGTTTCATAAAGCATCGTTAATAATTTACGCCATAATTCAGCCGCAGGCATAACACGTTTACGAATAGACGAATCAGCTTCATACTCACAATACCGAGCTTCAAAAGCAGAGCCTGTTAAATCATGCAAATCAGCAACATCTGCCGAACAAAACAAAGTCCAATCACCTTTCTCTTCAACCCGTTTCATAAATAAATCAGGAATCCAACATGCCGTATTAATATCATGAGTACGACGACGTTCATCACCTGTATTTTTACGTAACTCAAAAAATTGTTCTATATCCATATGCCATATTTCTAAATAAGCACACATAGCGCCTTTACGTTTACCACCTTGATTAACAGCAAGAGCAACATCATTAAAAATTTTAATAAAAGGAATAACGCCTTGAGATGTGCCATTTGTACCTTTAATTTTTGAACCAGTCGCTCTAACCTGAGTCCAGTCAGAACCAATTCCACCCGCCCATTTACTTAATTTAGCATTATCAGAAAACAATTTAAAAATACCATCCAAAGAATCTTCAGACGTATTTAAATAACACGAACTCATTTGACTAAACCGAGTTCCACTATTAAATAAAGTTGGGGTAGAGGATACTAAATCCATACTCGATAATACATTATAAAACTCAATAGCTTTATCATTACGATCTGATTCATTTTCTTTTAATGCTAATCCCATAGCCACACGCATCCAAAACCATTGTGGCAACTCTATTACAGAAGATTTTAAATCTCTGTTTCGAATAAAATAGCGATCAACCAAAATTTGAATCCCTAAAAAGTGAAATAAATAATCCCGTTTTGAATCAATAGCTTTTGATAACTTATCAAAATCAAAATGTAATAAATCAGGATTTAAAATCTCAAAATCTATTCCTTCTTGAATATAATCCTTAAATTTTGCTTGATATTCTACTTCCTGAGTATCACTTGCCAATCCAGAACCTAAAATTGAAGTATATAAACGATCTAAAATAATACGTGATGATAAACTACTATACTGATAATGATTTTCTATGCGTTCTCTAGCTGAACCTAAAATAAGTTGATCTAATTCAAATTGAGGAATACCATCATAAATTTGTTTTGTAATAGCATCTATCATCTCCGAAATACTAACCTTATACAAATCAAAAGATAGTCGCCTTAAATAATCTTCTATTGTTTTTGGATTATAAAAAATTTCTTCTGTTTCAGATACCTTAACTTTTAACGTCTTTTCCTGAACTTTGATATATGTTTTTTCTTGTCGCAATTGCGATTGTTTTTCTCGGTATAAAATATAACAACGAGCTATAGAATGATAGCCTTGAACCATCAACTCTTTTTCAACAACATCCTGAACTTCTTCAACTGTTACATCCTGAGAGCGTCCCGTATTTAATAATTGCATAGAATTAACAGCAGAATTAGTAATCGATAATATAGTGTCATGATCATTAATACTTTCCGATTCAAAAGCCTTTTTAACAGCTTTATAAATACGTTGCGTATCAAATGGCTTTTTTTCACCATTTCGTTTAATAATATGCGTGATCATGTCTGTCATATCGCCCTCTTTGATATAAATTTTATTGAAACCTATCTATTATAGCAACATAGACCAATTTGAAGTCAACATAAGCAAAGCAAACCATCCTAAGAAACAGACAATATAAACTGATATATCCGAAAATATATGATATACCTATATTCTATTGTAAAAGAAATTTTAAATTTGACATTCTAAAAATAATCCCAATTAATTATCCATTTTTTACAACTAAAAGGTCAAATTTAGTCGTTGATAAAACAAAGATTGCTGTAACAAATTAATATCACTCTTAGAAAGTTTTAAAAATGCATTTATCTCATCTAAATGCTCTTGATAACGAACACCAAAAATAATGCTATGTAAACAAGATTGCTCCAAAAGCCATTGTAAAATACAGTGAGAATATGAAAAACCAGCCGTATCTAAACCAAATAACTCTTGCAAACTACGTTTAATAGCCTGGTTTAAAAAATAAGGGTTACGCTTACGAACATCTCGCTTTCCAAAAACCTTGCTATATGAATAGTCTGAATTAACTAGTAATCCCTGTTCGAAAGGGGAATACCCCATTGTTACAACGCCTTCAGAAACCATCATTTTCATCACCTTCTCTGTTTCCCTATGAAGCGGATTATAATGAAAATGACAAACATCATAATCATAACCTTGTACTAAAGAAAGATGATTTTCAGTAAGATTACAAAGCCCCCAACAAGCTAATTTTCCATCCTGACGTAACGCTGTTAATGTATCGCAGGCAATACGAATATCAGTATTAGGATCAGGCCAATGCAGTAAAAAAACATCTAGTCTATCACGTTTAAAAAATTTTAAAGCCGCTAAAACAGTATCCATAATATGATCCTGAGATCCATCATGTAATACAGCATTACCTTTCCAACGTAAACCTGCTTTTAAATGAATAAGGTAAGAATCTGTTTTTTTTGATAAAAGAGCTTGTCGTAAAATTGCCTGAGATTGACCTTTTGCATAAAAAGAAGCACAGTCAAACTGTCTAATCCCATAATCATAAGATTTCTGAATAATATCAGTAGCTAAACGAGTATCATAGGATCCAAAATGAGAACCACCTAAAGACCATGTTCCTAAAACAAAACGAGAATCAATTTCTAACTGATTCAGATATAAAGAAAAATTATTGGTAGAAGAATGTGGACTGTTCCGATGATGCTGCATCAGAAAAGTCTATCATATTATCAGAGTCAATATCAGCTTCTTCACGAATATTAGCCATCTCTAACACGTTCAACAACTCATCCTTTTCTGCAGAATCCGAAAACGATTCAACAATATCAAGTAAAATTAATGATGTTTGCTCTGAATACGAATAAACACCTCGATCCGTTTCCTCAGCGTCTTCTGTTAAACCAGAGGTATCAATCGATAACCCCTCACCATCTTGATCGGAAAAGGTAACAGCAATATGAAAAAAATAAGCATGTACTGAATGAAAAACAGGCGATTTTTTCTTTCTTAAAGGTTCCCAAACCTCTCCAATTTGTTCTAAAACATGAGGATCTTCAGAACGATCAAATAATCGTTTAGCACCTTCAATTAAACGACTTAAATCTTCAATTGTTGTGTCTCCTGCTAACCCTGACTGTCCCATAGACTTTAAAACATCCGCAACACCACTAAGAATATGTTTAATCGATTCAAAAATAGCCTCTGAAGCTTCTTGAGGCGTCATCCCAACTAACGGTTGATCATTTTCTAAGCGCTGTAAAATAGCATCAACCTTAGAATTAATAGGCTGAACCGCCATCATCTGAGTTTGTAAAATATCAGAAAATGCATTTTCGCCAAAACCAATACCAGTATCAGCCGTTGAAAGAGACCCTCCTAAATAGCGTGAAATACTATCACTAGAGCCTGAGTTTGATTCAAATTGATTATATTCAAAATTCATTTAATTTCCTTTTTCATACATAGTATAAATCGAAAAAATAAAGAGAATTAATGTATTGAAATTTTATGTTTCATTATTCTTAAGGACAACTTTAATGCTATAATACAATAAATAATTATTATGATACGTTCTTACTCAGCATTAGACTCACTCAATAAACAAGCGCACCAGCGAATAAAAACAAGCGAACATCCAACTCCCAAAAAAGAAGAATCAAGTTCACCTACCTCTGTATTACCTCCAGAAAAAGCCAACATGATCTCTAACTTAGAATACTTTTTACCACCATCAATTACCACCCTATATAACTCCTTATCTACATTTCCTAACACAGCCTATAATTTAATAAACAGTAAAATAAGTTATAAA
>CERS01008048.1_pt1 | contig 16578 bp, 13 predicted proteins | sample 356251 | NCBI WGS metagenome assembly CERS01 (sample SAMEA2621020, study PRJEB7988) | marine metagenome | isolation source: saline water (ENVO:00002010), including
ACAACAGAAGATACAACAACTGAAGCACCTACAACCGAAATAACAACTACCGAAACAACAACAGAAGATACAGAGTCAGAAGCAAAAGATAAAAATGATTCAGTTTTAGATAAAATAAAAAATAAAATAGAAAATAATGAAGCTATAACTACAGAAGACTTTGAAAAAGTGTTTGATAAAAATGTTTCACCAAATTAACATATGAATTTAACAAAAAACAAAAAATTTCAATATCTATTTTTTTTATTTGTATCATTCATTAGTATCTTTAATGGAGGAAACTCAGATATTTTAATACAAATAAACTTTATTTTATCGAGTTTGTTATTTATTTTTTGCTCAAGTAATAAAAATTATTTATCACATTTAAAATATTTTATTAAACAAAATAAATTTTCAATTTGTTTTTTTTTAATTTTTTTAATTTATTTATTATTTCAATTAGTTCCATTTCCTTTAGAGATTTTAAAGATTTTTTCTAAAGAAAAGTATGATTATTTAAATTATTTAAAATATAAAAATTATTCTTCTATTAGCTTATCTCCTTCAAAAACTTTTTTTCAATTTTTAAATTATTTTTCAATCTTAATTATAGTGCTAATAATAAAAATGATTTTCTATAATATTAAACATGTGTTTAGATTTTTTTATTTTATGTCTCTTTTAGGAGCTTTTCATGCCTGCTTTGCTATTATACTATATCTCAATGGTAATCCTGATATTTTATTTTTAAAAAATAACTATTACGCTTATTCTTCAACAGGTTTTTTTATTAACAGAACAGTTTTCTCTATATTTTTACTAATATGCTTAATTTGTGGATTAGAATATTTAAAAAATATTGATTTTACTAAAAAAAGACAACAGCAAGATAATTTTTTTAATAAAATTTATGTACGTTTATTTATTGTATTTATTGCAGTTGGCATAATAACTACATTTTCAAAAATAGGTAATTTTTTGATGTTAATCACTATTTTTTTTTACTTTATAAATAATCAACTATTAAAAAAAAGTAATAATAAATTATTTAGTTATACCCTAATCTTTATAATTTTATTTGATATCTTGATCATGGGATATTTTTTTGGAAGTGAAAAGCTAATTCAGAGATATTTATTTTTAGACGATGACTTTGCTATAGACAATAATCCAAATAATATTACAAGATTAGAGATTATCCAATTTAGCTATCTTCAAATTAAAAATTTTTTTTTATTTGGTTATGGAGCGGGTGGCTTTGAGACATTGTTTCAATTAAAGTTTGAAGAATCTGCACCTTTTTATGCTAATCATGCACATTCTAGTTTAATAGAATTTTTTGGTGAATTTGGTTTTTTAGGTTTTGTTTTGTTTGTTTTTTCTTTTTATAAAATTTTATTAAATAAAAATAATTATAATTTCAATTTTGTACTTTTTTTAACTTTAATAATTATAATTTTATTATTTGATTTCTCATTACATATACCTATTAACCAAATTCTTTTTATAAATTTATTTTTAATAAATTTTTTACTTAGGAAAATATCTGTTATTCAGTAAGGTTTGCTCCTCCTTTAACACCCGTTTGTATTATAGGATTATAAGAATTAAATAAATCTGTTTGAGGTAAAAGCAAGCTTATAACCCTGTTCCATTTAACAACTTTTGTTGGAGGTATATAAACAATATCTTTTGGCTGAAGTTTAAATTTTCTTCCTGCAATTAGATTTACAGGATTAGACATATCTAGTCTAAAAACATCAACTCGAAGAAATTTATTAAAGTTTTCACGTATTACATATATTTGTTTTGCGTTTGCAGTCAGTTGATTTAAACCACTGGTTGAAATTAATTCTGTTAATGAATAATCCATATTTGGATAATAAACTCCTGGCCTGGTGACTTCACCAAATACATGTATTGCATCTGAGTTTGTATCTATAAAAATAACATCATTTTTTTTTAAGTAAAAATTTTCTTTATCATCTTTACTTTGAAATGCATTTGTCAGATTAATTTTATAAACCTTATTGTCTCTTCTAAGAAATCCTTTTGTGCCTGAGGCTTTACTAAATTTAGCTTGTATCGCTGCTTCAATTAAATTTATTGGTTCTTGATTTAAATCAATTGTAATTTGATTAGCAACAGCTCCGACGACATGTACTTTACTACTATTAAACTCTTGAATATTTATTTGAAGATCAGGATTTTTATAATATTCACGTATTACATTAGTTAAAACACTGTGAGCTTGAGTTACACTTAAATCATTAATTTTTACTTTACCAGCAAATGGTAAATCAATCATTCCATTTTCATCTATTTTATATGTATCATCTAGATCGTCTGTATCTGTTAAGTTAATATTTATAATATCAGCTGGTCCTAAAACATATTCATATTTATAATTATATATATCTGAATATTCTTTGACTTTATGATCTAGTGTATCTATTTTTTTATTATTATAATAATCGAACAATTTATCAGTCAGCTTGTTTAAATGAACAAAATTTATTTCAATATCACTAATTGTATATTCTCCGTAATTTTTATCTGAAGCAGATCTTGATTTAGGACTTTTGGTTATACCAGTTGAAACTGATGCCTCTATAATTTTTTGCGCAGTGCAACTAGATAAAAAAATAAATAATAAGATAAAATTTAAAATTTTTGAAAACATGTTTTTAAATAACAATTTATCATATCTTAACAAGATTTATTCAAATTAATAGAATTTGCAATAAAGAAGCATAAAATAGTTAAAAAAAAGGAAAAAAAATCAATTTTTTAATTAATATTATTTTTTTCTTAAATTTTTATAATATATAACTCTTCATAGTTAAAAGTTATTAAAATAAAATGTTAGATAAATTAAATTCAATTATACATTTTTTTGACGTTGGAGATATTAGATTTTTCTTCTTAGTTGGAAAAAAAAATTTTAAAAATTTATTATTTTTAACTTTTTTAATCTCAATATTAGTTTTGGTTATTTCATTTAATTTAGAAAAAAAATATATAAGTCAAGCTACTATAGTAATATCACCAGATGAAAATAATATTGTTAACATAGAAGAGGTTTATGCAGTAAATAATCAAGCTAGCCGTGTAAATAATCAAATAGCTATTTTAAAAAGTGACGAGGTTTTAGAATATATAGTTGGTGATAAAAAAAATAGACTAGAATTTAAAGATTTGTATTCGCAGAATGAAGTTTCTTTAATTGATAGAATTTTTAAAAAAAAAGTTGAAGTTAATAAAAGCTACCTTAAATCAACACTTACACAAAATTTTACTGTTTCTAATATTCCACGGAGCGATGTTTTGCAATTATCCTTTGTATCAACTAATCCAAAAGTTGCCCAATTAGCTTTGAAAAGTATAATTGATTCTTATCAAAGATATGAAGTTGATAGTAAAATTCAAATTACAAATTATGCAAATGTTAAAATTTCTGACAGATTAAAAGAGCTAGTAAAACAAATGGATATAGCTGAGAAAAAACTCGCAGAATATAAAAAAGAAAATGAGTTAGTTGATACTGGTGATGTTAAAGGTCTTAAAATAAAAGAAATAGAGTCAATTTCAAATAGAATTTTAGAAGCAGAGAAAAATTCTCAAAAATTACAAAATGATTTATTATCTATAAAAGTAGCAGACGGCAATGTGGATGATTTATTAGCCATAGAGGAATTAAGAACTGCAAAAGAAATATCTTCTATTCAAGATAGCTTATCAGCAAACGAAAGTAATATTCAATCTTTATCATTAATTTACACTAGCAAACATCCTAAGTTAGCCAAGGCACAAGAATTTCATCAAAAATTAAAAACTCAACTTAAAGAAAAAATAAATATTAGTATTCAACAAAAAGCTTTTGAATTAGGAAATATGGATAATTTTATAAAATTATCTGAAGAAGAATTAAAAAATGCTACAGACGAACTAAGAGTGATAGAAGAAAAGGAGTCAGGGATGATGAAATTTTCAAGAGAGGTAGAAAGTAGTAAAAAATTATATGAATCATTTTTACAAAGAGTAAAGGAAACAAATGAAGCCCAAAACTTACAAGTATCTAAACTTAAAGTTATAGAAACTCCTAATTTACCTTCAGGTCCATTTACACCGCAACCAACTAAAAATTTTATATTAAGTTTATTTTTGTCTTTTGTTGCATTTTATAGTCTTGTTTTTTATAAAGAGATGAATTCGTCAGTTGTAAAAAGCCCTGAAGCAATTGATTCTCTTGAAATACCTCAAGTAGGCGTACTTCCAAAGGTTTCAAAATTAAAAAGAGGCTTTCATATACTTCAAATGTTTTTAGAGGACAGTGAGTCTAATTTTTCAGAATCAATTAGATCTTCGAGAGCGATTATAGAGTCAAAATTTAAAAAAAATTCAAGCTACATGGTAACCTCAAGCAATCCATCAGAGGGAAAAACTACTTATGCTTTTAATCTTGCATTGTCATTAGAAAAGACAAATAAGGTATTGTTTATCGAGGCAGATATAAGAAGACCATCTGTTTTGAACAGTTTTTATCAGTTTGATAAAGAAATATTTGGCTTGGGGGAAATAATATCAGGATCATCTCAATTAAAAGAAACTATTTTCAAAGTACCGGGTACAAATTTAGATATTATTACATCAGGAGAAAAAAGATTTGATATGTCTGATATTGTAAATAAGGAACAGATTAAAAAATTTTTAGATGTTTTAAAAATAGATTATGATTATGTAATTATAGACTCACCCCCTGTGCAGCCAGTTTCTGACACTTTAATACTAGCACAAGCAACAGATTTCAATTTATTTTTAATTAGATCGGAAGCAACCAGAACAGTAACGTTTATGTCTTCAATCAAAAAAATTCAAAATGTTGGAAGCAAGATCCATGGTATAATCATTAATGATTTAGATACTTCTAAGGATAGTTATTATGCTTATTATTATAATTATTCACCTCATTATTATAACTACAATAATTATTATAGAAGCAAAACTTAGACAATGTTTAAGCTTGAAAAGGTTTTGCAGAACGATGATTCTGCTTATATTTATTTTACATTCACATGTAAGGCTATAGTAGTATTTTTAAGCTATTATATTTTTTCCATATTAGAGAATAATTCAATTTATGAACTAGGAGATATTGAAATATTTTTACAATCAAAATATTATTTTTTTTCGATATTATTAAGTCTTTTTTATCTTTTGCTATCCTTATTTTTAAAAAAAAGAAAAAGTTACCAATTTAATTTTATTTCATATTTAAGACAGGATATTGGTGGAATAATAATTTGTAAAATATTTATTTTTGCAATTTATTTTATTAAAAATGAAACCTTTGATTTAAATATTAATTATACTTATTCAGTAATATTTTTATTTTTTAACTTATTCATAGCAAAAAAGTTTTTTAACATTTTATATGATTATATGGTCAGTAATGATGTTATTCAAAAAAATATTTTATTAGTAGGAAATTTTGAAGATATTAAATTTTTTGTAAAGCAACAAAAAGATAAAATAAATATCTATAAATGCTGCATTATTGATGATGGAGATGAATTAGCTTCAAAAATGCTTAAAAATGAAATTAAAATTCCTATTTTTAATAAGGATGAAGATATTAGATCTATACTTGAATACCATGAACTTGGTCAAATCTGGATACTTAAATCTAAAAAAACTAATGTTGAAAAATTAATTGAAAATATTATTAAGTATTCTGTTGATATTTTGATAGTAGATTTAAAAATTTCTTCTAATTTAAGATCTGAAGAATTATTAAATGGAAAATTTGAATTTAAACAATATGATATATCAAGATTCCATGGAATAAATTTATTAATTAAAATTTCATTAGATAAAATTTTTTCAATATTATTTATTTTATTATCTTCTCCAATTTTATTATTATCTTCTTTGTTTATTTTTATAGAGGACGGATTTCCAATTTTATTTACCCAAAATAGAACTGGATGGGATGGCAGAAGATTCAAAATTTATAAGCTTAGAACTTTAAAAAAAGGTTCATTTGATAAAACTGTACAAGTTACTTTTGATGATAAGAGAAAACTAAAATGTGGAACATTTATAAGACAGTTTAGTATTGACGAAGTCCCACAGTTAATAAATGTTTTATTAGGTGATATGTCTATTGTTGGCCCAAGACCTCACATGGTTGAACATGATATTAAATATTCAAAGTTATTTAAAAGTTTTCTAAAAAGGCACAAATGCAGTCCTGGATTAACAGGCTGGGCTCAAGTAAATGGTTTAAGGGGAGCCACACCAAACCCAGAAAATATGAGAAGGCGAATGGAACATGATTTATGGTATTTAAATAATTGGACCATAATTTTAGATATCTACATAATTTTAAAAACATTTTATATAATTTTTAAACATAAGGGTGATTAAAATATTTGAGAGAGCATTTATTTGAAAAGTGAGTCATTATTACACTTTTTCAAGGTGGACAATTAAATTAAAATATTTAAATATCAAAATAAAACATGAAAATATATTCTATTAAAGAAATTGTAAAAGCCACAAATGATCTTTATCAAAGAGCAAATAATTCTGATTTAAAAAACAAAAACTTAAAATATAAAAACAAAGAAAATGAACCATTAATTTTAATGGATGCAGTTGAAGAAAAGCCAATAAAGTTAGCCAAGGAGAGAAAAAATAATAAAATATCTCCAGATGTAGAAAAGTTAATTGTAGAAGCTGAAAGTACAATTAAAAAAAGTGATTATCAATTAAGCAATATAAAAAAATTCTCAATTGAGGAAAAAAAAGAAGAAGAGAAAAAAGATCAAATTGTCAATGAATTGTACGATACTTTAAAAAAAAAAATAAGAAAAAATACAATTAAAATTATTTTAGATCAGCAATTAGAAAATAAAAAATTAAAAGATATAATCACAGATCTTAGAAAAAAAGAGTTCCAAAATTTAAAAATTAATAAAAAGTTAAAAGATGAAATTTCAAATTTAAAAAATAATGAAAAAATTTTAAATTTTAAATTTTCAAAATTTAAAAAAGAACTTCAACTTGTTGCTGATAGAGAACTTGAGTTAAATCAAAATAATAGTAAACTTGAAAATGAGAATTTAAACCTACAGAATTCAATTAATTCTTTGAAGGAATCATATAGTTCTTTACAAAATAATAATGAAACTTTAAAAAATAAAATAGAGATTTTAATTGTAAATGAAAAGAATTTAATTGATTCAAATAAAAAAATTGAAAATAATATTTTAACATTAACTGAAACAAAAAACTTTTTATCTGAGCAAACAGATGAAATTAAAGAAGAGTTATTATTAATTAGAGAAAATGAAAAATTATTAATTAAAAGTAATAAAAAACTTCAACAAGAAGTTGTACTATTATCAAAAAATAAAAAATTATTGATTGATATTAATGATCAATATCATGAGCAAATCAATGTATTAGAAATAGATAAAAATTCGTTATTAGATGAAAAATTAAGTCTAGAGAAATCAAATAGTTCAATCGAAGACAGCAAACAAATATTAATAGAAAATAGTTATAAATTAAAAGATGAAATATCCAATTTAATAGAAAAAGAAAAAAGATTAATTAAAACTAACAGATCTCTAGAAGTAGAAAATAGTTCATTAAAAAAAGAGTCCGTAGAAAAAGCAAGTGATGAACAAAAACTTCTTAATGAAATGAATACAAATCTACAATATGAACTATCTTCATTAAGGGCAAACGAAATTAAGTTAATAAAAAATAATAAAAAAATGCATGATGAAATAATTAAATTGAGATCTAGTGGAACAGAAAAATACGCTCATGATCAAATCGAAGAGTTAAAAAATTTAAAAGAAAAAGTTATTTTCTTTCAAGATGAAAATTTAAGATTAAGTCACGATCTATCAAGTTCACAAAAAAAATATGACATTATGAAAGAGCAATTAACTGATATAGAAAATGAAAAGAGCAATATCTCTGAAAAAATTTCAGAACTTACTAATTCTCTGGGACAAACAAATTTGATAAAAAATCCATTTAAACAAAAGAAGATTATTAAAATTAAAAATCCTGAAACTTCGAATACATCTATAGAGAGAGATATTAGCGAAGAAATTAAAAAAATATTTTCTAAAAACTAAAATTTATTCAATTCTTCTTCATAAATACGAATAATATTATTATTAAATTTATCCGAGCTGAAATTTTTTGATCTTAAAAGAGATTTGTTAACCATTGATAAATATACTTCTTCATTATTTAATATATATAAAATATTTTTTGTAAATTTATCAATATCATTACAACTAGACATCAAAGCAGCATCACCAGCAACTTCAGGAATAGAAGAATTGTCACTACATACAACTGGTATACCACAAGACATTGCTTCTAATATAGGTAATCCAAATCCTTCGTATATGGACGGGAAAAATAAAACATCACAAATTTTATAAATACTAGGAATTTCTTTTCTTTCAACAAAAGGCAATTGTATTATATTATTTTTAATATCACTTGAAACTATATTTTCTTTTCCACACCCAATATGTACAAAAATAATATTTTTATTTATTGTAATTAAATTCTTTAGAACTTTGTATGATATGTTATGATTTTTATAGAATATATTTCCTGATATTAATATTTTTTTTTTATCAGAAGGAATATTATATTTTTTAAGAACATCATTTTTATTGATTGGCAAGTTGTCAAAATAATCTTCTGCATTATCTAATATAACTTCTATTTTTTTTTCAGGACAATCAGTATATTTTACTATATCCTTTTTAGTATTTTCACTTCTAGCAAAAACTTTTGTAAAAAATTTTAATTTGCTAAAGGTATATTTATTTAGTAGTGGATTTTTATTAAGTCTTTTTTGAAATACTAAAGGTATTAAATCATGCACCGTGACAAATTTGATTTTACTATTCAAGTAAGGAAATAAATGAGCATATTGATGATCGCAGACATGAGATATATCATGCATTGGTATTTTTTTAATTTGTTTTGGATAAGAAATATATCTCGAATATCTCATCATCCAAATTTTAGGCAAAAGTAAGTTTGAAAAGTAATTTATTTTTGGTTTGTAAAAATCAATCTCACTATTTTTATAATTTTTTTTTTGATAATTAATTAATCTTTGAGCATAATTATCCATACTAGTTCTATTCTCTTTTTCAAAATTTAAGTAATACTTTATTTTCATTTAAATTATAATTTTAAAATGGATTTCAATAATCGAATACTTGTATAAAAAAATCTTAACCTAGTATAAATTTTCTCTTCAATTTTTCCAAAAAAGCTAGAACTAAAAAAATTGCTACAAATTTTAATTTTTTTGTTTTTATTAAAAAAAGTTTTATTTTCTTTTTTTTCTTTTTTTTTTAAAGCTAATGTAAGTAAAAATCTTGGTTGATTAGAATTGTTTTTTGTTCCTCTGTGCCATAATTCATTTTTTCTAATTACAATATCCCCCTTAGTTAAAATCAATTTTTTAGTTGTATTGTTTTTTAAAAAAAACTTCCAATAAGGAGTAAATTCTCTATGGGAATTACATGCTATTTCTATAGGTCCATTAAGTTCATCAACATTTTCTGTAGCTAAGTTTACTATTATAAATTTATTATGAAATGATCCATCCATGTGAAAATGTTGGTCGTATCCACCTGGTAAATTTAGATTTCCCCCAAAAATTATTTCAAACTCAGATAGGTTGTTTTTTGTAATTTCATTAATTATTTTGTCTAAACCATTTTTAACTAGTATATTGTAAATAACTTTTTCATATTTTCCAATATAAACACCTAAATTTCCCATATAGTGTCCACCTATTTTATTTTTATCTACTTTTTTATATTCTTCTAAAATAGCTGCTTTTAAGCTCTCACAAATTTCAATAAAAGAATCATTTAGAACAAATTGTTTCAGCAAGATATAGCCTTCATTGTGAAACAAATTATATTTCTTAGACATAAGAACTCCAATTTAACCCTGTTTAATATGTATCATATAATACAAATATGTTACTAATTTAATTATAAATTATTAGACAAATGCAAGATAATTCAGCTGAAAAAAAATTTTATTTAAAACAATTATTAAAAGACAATCAAGCTAAAGGAAAATTACTTGATTTTGAAACTCCTATAAAAGAAATTTTTAATGAATTTTTTTCGCCCAAAAAAAGGTATCGTATAATTGAAGAAATTTTAGATAAAGAAAAAAAATATAATATTTTTGTAGAGATCGGTGCAGGTGATTGTGCATCATTAAAATATTATAGTGAAACTTATAAAATAAATAAAATTATTGGATATGATATAGCATTTTCAGATAATACGTATAAGCAAAACGTTTATAAAAATGTTAGACTTTTAGAAGGAAATTTTAATAATAATTTACCTTTAGAAAATAACTCAGTTGATTGTTTGGTTATGATGATGGTTATAGAGCATCTTTTTAATCCTTTTCATTCTTTTTCTGAAATTCATAGATTATTATCAAAAGATGGAATTGCTTTCATAAATTTACCATTAGTAACTTCAATAAAAAATCGTATGCGTCTTTTATTTGGTAAGCTTCCTGAAACAAGTGTAAGTTACGAAAAATGGTTTCAAAATGAAGATTGGGATGGAAGTCATTTACATTATTTTTCAATAGACTCAATAAAAAAAATTTGTAAAAAATTCAACTTAGAAATAGTTAAAATTAAACCTGTTGGAAATTTTAATTTTGTAAAAAATATTTTTCCAAGCTTTTTGTCTAATGAAATATCATTTTGTGTAAAAAAAATATGAAAAAAAAATATAATATTATAAAAGTATTCAATGATAAAATCATAAGCTTAAATCAAAAAATCTCAACAAAGTTTGCTTATATTAAATTTGATAAAAATCTAAAAAATCTATTTAATATTTGTAAAAATTATCATTTTGCATCAACCACTACGGAATATAATATTTCTGAATTTATAAAATCTTATAAAAGTATTTATGATAATAAGGTAGATGGTAGTTTTGTTGAATGTGGTGTATGGAAAGGAATTTACTTAGTATTATTTCAAAAATTAAACGAAATTCATAATTTAAATAATCGTAAAATATATGGATATGATACTTTCGAAGGTACACCTAAACCATTAGAAAAAAATAAAGCTTATAATGTTACATTAGATGGCAAATCTCTTGCTGATGAATATGAAGAGAAGAAATTAAATGAAACTAATAGTGGGTGGAACGTTGCATCATCTGAAGAGGTAAAAAAAAACTTTGTTGAGAATTCTATCAGTTATGAAAATCTTAATTTAGTTAAGGGAAAGGTTGAAACAACTTTAAATGATACAAAAAATTTACCAGATCAAATTGCCATTTTAAAGATAGATACGTGTTTTTATGAGAGCTATAAAATTATATTTGAAAAGTTGGCTCCTAAGGTAAGTAAAAATGGGATTATAATTGTTGATAACTATTTTACTTATAAAGGGCCTATGCAGGCAACAAACGAGTATCTTGATAACAAAAAATTGAAAGTCATATTTAACAAAGTATCTCGAAACGCTACTATATATTTATAATTATGACGGTTATTGATAATTCTACTATTGAAGATAATTCAATAAAAATATCTGACATATGCATTGTTGGTAGTGGAATGAGTGCACAAATTATAGCATCTAATTTACAAAATAAAAAAGTTGTAATGGTAGAAAGTGGCAAATCAGGTTTTGAAAAAAAAATTCAAAATCTAAATGAATACGATGAAGAAGGTATTCCATTTAGAGAAAATCATGCCAATAGGATTAGACAGCTAGGTGGATCAGCTAACTTGTGGGCAAATCAACTGATGGCTTTGAAAAAAAACGAACTTAAAAACAGAGATTGGGTTACAAAAGATTTCTCATGGCCATTTGAATATGATGAACTTAAATTACATTATGAACAAGTTATCAAAACTGTTTATGAGAAAAGATTTAAAAATTTTAATTATTTAAACCCAATACATGAAAATAAAAGAAGTTTGTTTTTAGAAAATGAATTTTTAAAAAATGGTGAATTTGAATTTCAAAATAGTTTTTGGCCATCTAATGTAGAAAAATTTAATCAAAATTCAAAACTTACAAAAAAAATATTGAGTTCAAAAAATTTAGAATTTTTGGAATTTTTTACAGCAACAGACTTTGAAATAGATGAAGCAACACAGACTATAATAAGTGTTAAAATACAATCTGAAAATAAAACATGTAAAATAAAATCAAAACTATTTGTATTGGCTAGTGGAGCTTTAGAAAATGCAAGAATTTTATTAAATAATGAAAAAAATAGTAAATTATTTAAAAATTATAATACTGGTAAATTTTTTATGGATCATCCAAGAGTTAGTTTAGGTATTTTAAAATCAAAAAAAAAATTACCTTTAAGTTTATTGTTTGGCATTAAATATACTGATTATGACTTTAAAAAAAGTATTCAACTATCTGAAAAATATAGAAATGATAATAAAATTATAAATGCTCATGCTTATTTAGATCCAAAATTTAACCATGATGATGAATTAATTTTTGAAAGTTTTTTAAAGGAATTAAAAAAGATTGTTAAATTAAAAGGTTTACCAAAGATAAATTTAACAAAATTAAATTTAAGAAAAATTTTTGAACAAGTTTATTTAAAATTGTCGCCACAAATTTCAAATTCAACTATAAATAGTTTTTTAAGAAAAATTTTTGAAGGAAAAAATTATTTTTTATCATTTGATAAAATGGAGATTAATTATCAAGCAGAACAATTTCCTAATATTGATAGTAGAGTTTATTTAAGTGATAAAAAAGATAATTTTAATCATAATAAATTAGTTATCAATTGGAAATTAAATGATATTGACCATAAAAGTCTTAATGAATTTTTAAAGGTTTTAAATAAAAATTATAAATCTCATCATTTTTTAAGTTTTGATGAAAATTTGAATAAAAAAATTACTGATGCAAGCCATCATAGCGGAACTACTAGAATGTCTTTAGATAGATCAGATGGAGTTGTAGATAAAAATTGTAAATTTCATGATATTAAGAATTTATATATTTCTGGTGGTTCTGTTTTTAGATCTGCTGGCAGTGTTAACCCAGGACTAACAAATATGGCAATGTCAATGAGATTAGGCAAACATTTAGAAAAAATTAAACAATGAAATTCATATTAATTTTAAAAATAATCATAATTAAAATTTTTAAATTAAACCTAACATTTCTAAAAAGAGAAATTTCTGGATATCCAAAATTTGTAAAAAAATTTGAAAATGACTTTGCTGAATATGTTGGAAAAGACTATGGAATTACATTTTGCAATGGAACATCATCAATAGAAGCTGCGTTATATGCTCTAAATTTTTCTGAAGGAGATGAAATACTTATTCCCTCAAGTATTTTTCATGCAGCCATAGGCCCAATCAAAAATTTAAATTATAAACCTGTTTTTGTAGACATAGATAAAAAAACATTAACAATAGATTGTAACGATCTTGAAAAAAAGATAACAAATAAATCAAAATGCTTAATAATAGTCCATCCTTGGGGTTACCCTTGCAATATGGAAGAGCTGGTTAAAGTTGTTAAAAAAAATAATCTTAAATTAATAGAAGATTGTTCACATGCTCATGGAGCATTGTATGATAAAAAAAAAGTTGGTAGTTTTGCTGATATAAGTTGTTTTAGTCTTCAAGGGAATAAAAGTGTTGCTGCTGGTGAGGGTGGGATTTCGCTAACTGATAAAAAAGAATATTTATTAAAAATGTCAATTTATGGTCATTTTAATAGACATGAAAAAGAATTAAATAATTATGATAGTTTAAAAAAATTTTCAAAAACAGGGTTATCAAAAAAGTTAAGAGCAAATCCATTAGGTATTACTATGGCTGCTGTAGATCTTGATAATTTAGATCAATTAAATAAAGAAAAACAAAAAATTTATAATAAAATTGATAATATATTGCTTAACTATAAATCAATTTGCACAATTCATTTAAACGATAAAGTTAAAAGAGGTGGTTTTTTTGGAGGATATCCTATTATTTTTAATGATTTAAATAACATAGAAACAATTTTAAAGAATTTTAATAAATTTAAAATAAATCTTATTCCTAACCCATGGATGTTGCATCATAAGATGGAAGTCTATACCAAAGAAGAATGTCCTTTACCAATAACAGAAAATATAGCTAAAAGATTTTATATTATCAATATTCCATATTTGTTAAATTTTAATTTTAAAAAATTAGAAAAATGCTTATGGGAATGTAAAAATAAAAAATTAATCAATTAATCAATTAATCATCTTTTTTAAAAACTAAGCAAAAACATTGCATTTGTGTCTGTCTAGAAACAAAAAACATTAAAAATTTATAAACAATCCTTTTTAAATAATTTTTAGGATGTTGAATAAAATACATAGTATTTAATAAATTAAATTTATAATTTTTTGCATTTTTTTTTAATAATTGTGAAGCAGCATTAAATTGAATGAACCACTGGTGCTTATGGCCAGGTTTCTTGTCAATCATATCAAGACCGTGAGTTAAAATTCCTTTGCCTTGTAAAAATCTTATTCTACTTAAAAAATTATCTTCATTAGGCAAAGCTACCAAAACATATTTTTTAGATTTTTTTAACGCAATAAAAAATAATTTCAAAAATGTATCTGTGTGCTCCAAAACATTCATTAATACTACGCAGTCATATTTTTTTTTAAGATTTTTTAAATATAATTCCGTTTTATTTGAACTTTTAAAATATTTTATTTTATTATGTTTTTTTTTTCTTTTAATTCCAACGTCAGCATCAACACCTAAATAATCTATTTTTTTACTTATCAATTTAAGCAAAATACCATCACCACATCCTATATCTAAAAAACTTTTTATATTCTTATGTTTTTTTAAGAAAAAATTTATAAAACTATAACTTTCTGATGTATATCCTTTTGAATATATAGTGTTATTGATTAAGGATAAATTATTTAAATCTTTCATTTATAAGTGTTATATAATTTAATTTATAATAATTAAATTAAAAAAAATAAATAAGTAAAATTTAATAAATTATCAAAATATAATTGAAGCTAAAATTAATAATGAAAAATACAAAAAAAACTTTTTTTATTTTAAACTCTGCTCAGAAAAAAAGATTAAAAAATAATATTCTCTCGGGATTTTCTACAGACTTAGTACAAATATTTACGCAGGTTGCTTTTGCGCCATTGATGATATTGTTTTGGGGAATAGAAAATTTTGGAATTTGGTTATTTTTATTATCAATCCCAAATATTTTTTTAATTTTTAATATTAATTTCAGCGGTGCCTCAGCAAATGAAATGACAATGTATAATTCAAAAAAAAACTATACAAAATCAAACGAAGTGTTTCAAAATTCAATTATATTTACATTATGTAATATTATTTTTTTTACATTAATAATGCTGATTTTTTATACATTCAATCATTTTGAATTTAGTGTTTTAAAAAATATAAAAACTGGTGAATTAAAATTAATTTTAGCTTTATTAATTTTGTCAATATATCTAAATTTTTTTAATTCTTTGTTTTCCATAGGACTGCAATCTTATGGAAAACATTATATAGTTTTTAATGTATCTAATTTAACAGACCTTTTGTCTAAAACATTTATTGTTTTATCAGGTATATTTTTTAGTTCTCTTGTCGTGCCGTCAGTAGTTTATTTTATTTTTGTTTTAACTAAATTTTTTTTAAATTTTTATTTTTTTTTAATTAATAAAAAAAATATTTATTTTTCATTTACATTTGTATCAAAAAAAAATTTTTTAAGATTATTCAAACTATCAATAGGACATACTTCACATATGGCCTCAAATTTAATAAATCATTCAGGAATTATTTTTATATTAGGAATTTTTTATAATCCTTATGTCGTAGGATATATAGCTACAATAAAAACTTTGTTTTATTTTTTTCCAATTAGATTTTTTACCAAACTAAATCACATACTCTATTATGAAATAGCCAGACTTTATGCTATAAAAAAATATAAATTACTTAAAAATAATTTTTTAAATTACATAAAATTTATTTTTTTATTAGTTATTTGTTATGTAATCACATCATTATCTATAGGTCCTTATGTTTATGATTTATGGTTAAACAGCAAATATCAAATAAGTTTTTTACTTTTATTAATAATTGTTTTAGATGCTTCCTTTTTTACAATAAAACATTCTATTTCTTCATTGTTAGACTCGATTAATAAAAATATTTTATTGGGAGTTTCTGAATTAATTATTATTTCATTATCAATAATATTGTTTTATTTAAACTCATATTTTACCAATTCTTATTTAATTGGTTTTGGAATTATTATGATAGGATCTTTACTTCACTTGTTTTTTGCTTCAATTTTATTGTTTTTATTTTTTAAAAATAAAAAGAAAAAAAACTTATGGAAAAATTAAAATATATTTTAACTAATTCTGGCAAGTTTCATCATTTTGAAGTTGCAAAAATATTATTTAAAAGAAATCAATTAAAAAAAATAATATGTGGTTATCCTTG
>CERS01184078.1_pt1 | contig 16522 bp, 12 predicted proteins | sample 356251 | NCBI WGS metagenome assembly CERS01 (sample SAMEA2621020, study PRJEB7988) | marine metagenome | isolation source: saline water (ENVO:00002010), including
AATTGAGATTATAGGGTATAAAAGAGCAAATCTTGGTAAAAAGAATTCCAAAAAATTAAGAGAGGAAGGTAACGTTCCTTGCGTAGTTTATGGTGGTAAAGAACAAATTCACTTTCATTCACCGATGATTCTTTTTAGAGATCTAGTTTATACACCTGGCGCAAATTTTGTTAAGTTAAATATAGAAGGAGTTGAAAAAGATGCAATCCTTCAAGATATACAGTTTCATCCAGTTAGTGAAACTATTCTACATGCTGACTTTTTAGAATTACATGATGACAAGAAAGTTAAAATGGAAATCCCTGTTAAAATCATTGGAGAATCACCTGGAGTTCAACAAGGAGGAAAAATTTTAATGAGAATTAGAAAATTATCATTAATGGCATACCCAAAAAATATGCCATCTTTTGTTGAAGTTGATATAAGTGAGTTACAACTTGGAAAAAGTATACAGGTTGAGGAATTACTTAATGATCAATTTGACATTTTAAATAGCCCTCTTGTTAGTGTTGTTTCTGTTAATATTCCAAGAGTAAAAATTGAAGTTGAAGAGGAGGAGGAAGAAGGAGAAGAAGGTGCTGAAGGTGCTGAAGGTGCTGAAGGTGCTGAAGGTACTGAAGGGAAGAAAGATGCTACTCCTGCGGAAGGAAAAGGTGATGGAGAAAATAAAGATTCATCTGAAACCAAAGAAGGTTAATAATAATTTCATCAATTATTTTAAATCGAAAGTTTAGTATAAATTTAATATGCTAAACTTTTGATTTATGAAATACCTAATAGTTGGTCTTGGTAACATAGGAAAAGAATACGAAATAACAAGACATAATATCGGTTTTAAAATAGCAGATAATATATCTGAAAAGATAGAATCAGAGTTTGAATTAAAAAAACATGCGTTTTATGCCTATGGAAAATTTAAAGGCAAAAATATTCATATTATTAAACCTTCAAATTTTGTAAATAATAGTGGAAAAGCAGTGCAATATTGGACAAATGAATTAAAAATTCAATTGGAAAACATACTTGTAATTTCGGATGATTTATCTCTTCCATTCGGAAAAATAAGATTAAAAAAGAAAGGATCAGATGGTGGTCATAATGGACTTAAAAGCATAAATAACGCTTTAAATTCTTCAAATTATTCTAGACTAAGATTTGGTATTGACGATAACTTTAGACCCGGATATCAGTCTGAATATGTCCTTGATCAATTCAGCTTAGATGAACAAAAGAATTTAACAAATAATATTGAAATAAGTTCTGAAATAGCATTAAACTTCTGTCATATTGGAATTGATAGAACAATGAATAAATATAATTAAGCTATTACAGATCCATTTGAAATATCAGAATCAGGTTGCATTAAGCTTAAATTTCCATCACCATCATCAGCAAGTAGTAACATCCCTTGACTTTCATAGCCCATCATTTTTCTAGGTTTTAAATTAATTAAAACCATAACTTTTTTATTAAGAATCTCTTCAGTTGAGTAATACTTTGAAATACCGCTAAGAATAGTTCTTTGATCAAGTCCAGTATCAACTTTAAGCTTTAATAATTTATCAGATTTCGGAACATTTTCTGCTTCAATTACCTTTCCTATTCTAATATCGACTTTAGTAAAATCATCAAATTCTATCGTATTTTTTTGAGGCATAATATTATTTTTTTCATTATTTAATTTAAGTTTTTTTATTTGATCTTCAATAGTTTGATCTTCAATTTTTGAGAAAATATGAGCTTTACCTGAAATTACATGATCGAAATTTAAAATTTCGGAACCAATATTATTCCAATTTAAATCGCTTACGTTTAGATGTCCTTTTATTTTATTTGATGTAAATGGAAGAAATGGTTCACATAAAATAGAAATATTAGCCACTATCTGCACAGAATTATGGATAATATCCTTAACTCTCTCAGGATTATCTTTAAATATTTTCCATGGCTCGGTATCAGTTAGATATTTATTTCCAAGTCTTGCTACATCAATAACAAAACTCATTGCCTCACGAAATTTAAACTTTTGAATTGATGATTCAATCTTTAATTTTAAAGCGTTCAATTCTTGAAATATTTCTTTATCTATATCCTTTTCAGAAAGTTTTGGAACTTTTTTATCAAAAAACTTATCACAGAGTACAAAAACACGATTAATATAGTTTCCTAAGATCGCAACAAGTTCATTATTATTTTTATTTTGAAAATCTTTCCATGAAAAATCACTATCCTTATTTTCAGGTAAATTAGTTATGAGACAATACCTTAACTCATCTTGCATATTCGGAAAGTCCTTAAGATACTCATGGAGCCAAACGGCCCAATTTCTAGAGGTTGAAATTTTCTCACCTTCTAAATTCATAAACTCATTAGCAGGGACATTTTCAGGTAAAATATAGTCTCCGTGTTCCATAAGCATCATAGGAAAAATTATTGTGTGAAAAACAATATTATCTTTACCTATAAAATGAACAAGGCTAGTTTCTTCGTCTTTCCAATATTTTTCCCAATTATCAGCATCTAATTCTTTAGTCGCAGTTATATACCCAATAGGAGCATCAAACCAGACATATAATACCTTTCCATCAGCATCTTTCACTGGTACACTTACGCCCCAGTCTAGATCCCTAGTCATCGCCCTAGGTTTTAGCCCATCATTTAACCATGACTTACACTGACCAATTACGTTTGATTTCCAGTCTTTTTTGGTATTTATATATTTCTCAATATTTCCTTGAAGTTTATCCATTGGTAAATACCAATTTTTCGTTTCTCTTAAGATAGGAGCATTACCTGATAAACTTGATTTTGGATTTTTTAAATCCATTGGGCTCAGTGTCTTACCACATATCTCACACTGATCACCATAAGCATTATCATTATCACCACATGGGCACACTCCCGTTATATACCTATCTGAAAGAAACTGATTCTCTTTTTCATCATAGTATTGAGAAGAAGTAATTTCCTGAAATATACCTTTTTCATATAAATTAAGAAAAAACTCAGAGCTTGTTTTATGATGGATTTCTTTTGATGTCCTTGAAAAAATATCAAAACTTATTCCAAATTCATTAAATGAATTTTCAATAAGTTTATAGTAATAATCAACAACTTCTTGAGGAGATTTGTTTTCATCCCTAGCCTTTATTGTAATGGGAACTCCATGTTCATCAGTACCACTAATAAACTTCACATCCTCTCCTTTTAATCTTAAAAACCTAACATAGAGATCAGAAGGAATATAGCATCCTGCTAAATGTCCAATGTGAATTGGCCCATTAGCATAAATTAAAGCCGCAGTAACAAGATGTCTTTTTTTTTTACTCATTATTTTTTCTTTCTCATCATCTCAAACATATCCCACATTTGATCAGTAATCATATCAAGATGATTGAATTGTCCAGCACCTTTAAGCCATTCTGCTCCATCAATTGTTATAACCTCACCATTTATATATGAAGAAAAATCAGATAATAGGTATGCAGCTAAATTTGATAATTCTTGGTGCTCTCCAACTCTTCCTACTGGAACTTTTTTAGAAGGATCAAATTTCTCTTTAAGATCTCCAGGTAACAATCTCTCCCATGCTCCTTTAGTTGGGAATGGACCAGGAGCAATTGCATTTGACCTTATTTTATATTTTGCCCACTCAACTGCCAAAGACCTTGTCATACTCAAAACACCAGCTTTTGCACACGCTGAAGGAACTACATAACCTGATCCTGTCCAGGAATATGTTGTTACTATATTTAATATATTTCCATTTTTTTTCTCTTTAATCCATTTTTTTCCAAGAGTAAGAGTAAAATTTATTGTTCCCTTAAGTACAATATCAATGACAGCATCAAATGCTCTTGTTGATAACCTTTCCGTTGGACTTATAAAGTTTCCAGCAGCGTTATTAACAAGACAGTCAACCTTTCCAAATTTATTATAAGACTCCTCAATTACCTTTTCAACTTCATCAATTTTTCTAACATCACATGCGATTGGGAATACTTCAGATGAATACTGAGCATTAAACTCTTTAGCTACATCATTTAATAATTGTTCTCTCCTACTCGTTATTATAACATTTGCACCAAGTTCTAAGAAATATTTGACCATAGATTTTCCAAGACCTGATCCACCTCCAGTAACGAGAATTACTTTATCTTCTAAACTATTTTCTTTAAGCATTCCTTTCATAAAACATATTATAATGATGAAACTTCATAATCTCTATTAATTTTTTTTACTAAACCTTGAAGAACTCTTCCGGGACCACATTCAATAAATGACTTAATATTATCATTAATCATATTATTAATCGTTTGTGTCCATCTTACAGGAGAAGTTAATTGATTAACTAGGTTTATCCGTATATTATCAGCATCAGTATATCCCTGAGCATCAAAATTCTGATAAATTGGAGCACTTGGGGTATTGATATTGGCATTTTTAACTGCATCATTAAGTTCTATCCTAGCAGATTCCATAAATGGAGAATGAAAACCTCCTCCAACAGGTAAAGGAATTGCTTTTCCTCCATTCTCTTTAAATTTATTACAGGCTTTTTGAATTCCTTCTTTTGAGCCCGATATAACTATTTGACCAGGACAATTATAATTTGCAGGAACTACATCATCTATTGTTTGACAAATTTCATTAACCTTTTCATCAGATAAAGCAAGAATAGCAGCCATTGTAGAATCATCATTCTTACAAGCACTCTGCATTGCTCTAGCTCTTATTAAAACTAATTCAAGACCCTCTTCAAAGGATAAGGAACCTGAACATGTTACTGCAGAAAACTCACCTAATGAATGACCAGCAAAAGCATAGATATCTTTAACATTGTTAAGATAAAAGGTAATACATGAATGAATGAAAATAGCTGGTTGTGTTATATCTGTCTTCTTAAGATCTTCTTCTGTTCCATTGAACATTACATCTGTTATATCAAATCCTAATATTTTATTAGCTAGTAAAAATTTCTTTTTTGCTTCTTCATGACCTTCATAAAGGTCTTTACCCATTCCAACAAACTGAGATCCCTGACCAGGAAATATTAAAGCGTTCATATATTGAGATTTAATCCAAAAATAGGCAATAAACTATTTATAAATAAAACCTATCAGCTATTTCTTTAGAAGGTAGATGACACTCATCGAGTTTACCAAACCATTTGTAACGTTTGCTAGCAAAAAAATCATAAAATATATTTCTAAAGCCTGAAGGAAATATTTTTAGCAATGTAAACAATTTATAGATTCCTCCTATTTCTATAAAGATTTGAAGAACAGCATCAGATTTTAAATAAACCTTATCATTTGATAGATATACAATAAACTTCCCTATGTCTTTAGAATCTAACTTCTCTTTAAGGATTTTTTTAGAAAATTGAGATGAGATGGTTGTAAATCTATTCTCCTTTTTTTTGTCTGCCTTTATTAAAAGATTTATAAACCTGCTACAAACCAAACAGAAACCATCATAAAAAACTATTTTTTTATTTATCTTAATATTTGTACCCATCCTTTAATTTCTTTTATACTTTCTGTCTCATCAAGAATATCAAATGTTACAGTTGCAAGGTAATAATATGTATCCGAAGGTAGATTAACTCCACTTTTATCTCTTCCATCCCAATTTATATAAATTCCATCTACTACATTTTCTTCCGAATCATGAGTAAATATTTCTTTACCTGTTCTATCAACTATTGTAATTTGTACAGACTTCACAAATCTTGGGCAATTTGAATAATTAAAATCTGGAATAGACCCATCTGAGTAGAAAGGAGTAAAATAATCATTTTTACCATCACCGTTAGGGGTAAATACGTTAGGTAAAAAGTATTTTGGACAATTATCCCTTCTAATGGTATCAGAAGGTATACTTTCATTTCCTGATCTATCTAAAGCAGTAACATAATAAGCTCCTTTTAGATTTGTTAATCCGTCATGAATAAAATAATTTTCATTTACAGTTCCAACTAGATTAAAGTCATCTTCACCATTTGAAGAGAAATAAATGTTAAAAAATTTACTGTCTAAATAACAAGGTTCATCCTCTATTGACCAATCGATTCTATTTTCAAAGTCTTTAATTTCACAAGACTTATCTGCAAAATAATTATCACATAAGTAATCATCAGAAATTTTAAAATCAACAGGAGGACAAGGAGGTGTTAAATCATTTGTTTGGGCACATATCCTTTGAGATTTATTACTCAATAAATCTTTTAGGTGTATCATTTGTGGTAAGGTGTTATTTTCATAAGAACCCGATGTAACAACATAATAACAATATAATTTATTTTCATCTAAAGATAGATTTTCAAAATCTCCATTATCAATATAATTAAAACCATTTTCTAAAACATTAACAGAATCTATTAATATAAATTGATCTGATGAATATCCAGAGACATTATTTCTATATATATAATGAAAAGGATAATTTTTTGAACTGTTAGACCACGGAACATTAAAATTCCAATTTAAATTTATACTGTTTTGACTTCCATTTAGCTCAAGCCTTACAGAAGATGCATGTGAGGATATATCAATAGGAATAGTATCAGATAAAGGTAAATTAGAAAAAACTTCAACCCTGTAATTATATATATTTTCATCAGTATTAATATCAGTATCAATTAAAAATGTATCTGATATTATATTAGATTTAAATAATGTATCGGTAGAAATAAAGTCATCAAATCTAAAAACTCTATAAGAATAAGGTTTAGGAAATAATAATGTATCTAATGTTTGAGGGGGAATCCATTTTAACATATTAACGCCATTATTTTTATCTGTTTCCTCTACACTAACATTTGTTATAACTGGGGCATCAGCTTCTATTATTAAACACACCTCATCCGAAACATAGCTTGTACCTCCTTCTGGTATTGGAAATTCAGCTAATATTCTATAACAATATTTTGAGCCAGGTGCTAATCTTTCACCTTGATTGTTATCAATAAATAATATTTCATCTCCATTTATTTCTCCAATCATTTCATAACCTGATCCCTCTGGAATACCTACTTCACAATTGTCTGGCTCATAATCAAAACTTCCAATTCTTCTCCATATTTGAATTTTATCTGCATTATCACAGCTATATGTATCCCAAGTAATTTGAGCAGATCTATCTGGTTGTGGAATAACCTCTAATCCTTCCGGAGCTGGTGCAACAATTTGTATTTGCCAGTTTTTAAATTCTACAAGTCTTGGACCCCATGGGGGGCTATCAGTAATTTTAAATTGGACTTCATAAGGTCTTTCTCTAACATGGGAACAATTAGTTTGCCACTCAAAAAAGAGCTCTGCTGGTGATTTTTGATATGAAGCAGGATTTGGAAAATAAGTTGATGGGGAAGAAATAAATTCAAATGATCCACCAAACGCCTCAATTTTTACATCATCAAAATTAGGATCATCACCTGAAACTGTATCCCTTATAAGAGTTCCAGCCTCAACACAAATAGGATCTAAAACCTCAAGGAGTGGTCTTTCATTATCAGAATCATCAATAATTACCTGCATATCTCTTGTAACATGACCTAGTTTAAACCACTGATCTCCAACCTTCCTCCATTCAACTACCCTGAATGCAAAATTATATTCACCCTCAGATCCAGGCGCATCCCAAACTAAATCTCCAGTTATAGAGTCTAAGGTAAAAAGTGGTGGGCCAAGACCTCCCTCTCTACCTTCATTGTATTCATTTATATAAAATTCTTGAGAATTAGGATACCTATAATTTGTTACTTCATTTAATTCATCTTGTAAAGGAATTACTAGCTCATAAGACAAGCTATCACCATCTGGATCAAATGCACCAGGATTATGTATATATCTAATACCAACAATACCATTATCAATTGGTGGAATTAACAATACGGGAGTATTATTTAATCCAAAGAAAGGGTCAATTAATATCTCAGTTTCAATGAAAAATGGAGTATCAACTGAATTTTCCATGTTAACAATTTCTGCATTTCTATTTTGCTCAAAATAGTTAACTACATATCTACCAGGAGCTTGAAATGTATGTATAACTTTAAATAAATTCAGTGCAACTTGATTTTCAAGTAATATTTTATCAGAAGAAAAAGCAGATTCATCTAAAACATCAATAATATTTCCATCACCAAAATCAAATTTACCTCCACCAAATTCTACTTCAGATCCTGTATCAGTATAACCAATAATTGTAAATTCATAAGTTAAACTTGATGATGAAATTCTTTTAGCAATTATTTCACCTGCTCTAATATGAGTTGAATATAGCTCAGATGAGCAAAAAATAATAAATGATATTAATAAAGCTGTTCTAAAAAAAATGCGCATAAACAAAGTTAGATATAATACGGATTTATTTATTAATTAAACGAAATTGATGGTGTTTATTATCTAAAAATTTAAATTATTTGATAAGTAATACGTAAACGGGAAGATGATCGCTGTAACCATCTAAATATTTTCCTCCCGCAAAACTTCTAAATGGATAACCCTTATAATTTCCCTCTTGATTAATCAAATATTCTTTCTTGAAAATAAATGATTTATAATATGAAAATCCTTCAGAAATATTATTCAATATTGATCCAGTCATTATAATTTGATCAAATAAATTCCAATACCCTCTATAAACTAATGTTCCAATACCATCTTTATGCATAATTTCATATGGATTATATAAATCTGCATTACCAATATTTAATTTATAACTTTTTGAATTCAATATATTTTTGATACTTTCATTTTTTGGATCGTCATTAAAATCTCCCAAGGTAATTATTTTAGGATCACTATATATATTTCTGATTGAATCTATTATTGATATATTTAATCTTGCTGCTTTATTTCTAAATGGTCTTGACCTTAGTTCTCCACCATACCTTGATGGCCAATGATTTATAATAAAAAAGAATCTATCTCCTTTTAGTAACCCATCTACCACAAGCTGGTCTCTAGAATAAAATACTTCACCTGACTCTTTATCATTTAATTTTAACTTATGAATTTTTTCATTTAGAATTTTAAAAAAATCTTTTCTATATATAAGAGCTACATCAATACCTCTGTCATCAGGTGAATCAAAATGTGAAATTCCATAATTACCATGATTTAAATGATCATTATTAACTAAATCACTTATTACTTCTTTATTTTCTACTTCAGATAAACCAACAATTGTTGGAAGGGAATTAGTTTCAGCAAATCCAATCTCTGATATTACTCTAGAAAGATTTTTTAATTTTTTCTCATATATTTCAGATCTTCCAAATTGAATTTCCATAATAGGACTTGCTTCATCATTCTTATTGATATCATTAATTGTATCAAATAAATTTTCAACATTATAAAATGCAATTGTATGTAGTTCTTTATCTTCAATTTGAGAGTAGATAATATTTGAGAAGAATAAAAATTGAATTATTAAAAAATTTTTCATAATAAAAACTTCATTTTTTTATTAACCTGATTTTTTTATCAAAATTTTTAAATTCTAATTTCAAAAAATATATTCCAGAAGATACATTGATTAAATCCATAATATAATCTTTCGAATTAACATCTATATTTCTAATATCCTTACCATCAGGAGATATTAATTGAATATTTATAATATTTTCTTCTTTTGACTTTATATTCAGTTTATCAAAAGTTGGATTTGGATATATTTTTAAATCTTTACCTTGTTTATATGATTCAACATTTAAAACCTCTCTAAAAATTTTTTCTTTACTAAATATTATTTTTACAGAAACTGGTAGATGATCAGATGCATCGTGTAGTGCATTTGAAATATTTGAAGAAACTGACTCATTTGGCAAAATATTTAAAGCTGAATTATAGTGTAATCCATCATTACCAACTGCTTTATAAGTAGAATCTATCACAAATATTCTATCTCCATACATTACTGAATCAGAATATAATATAAAATCAAATCTATCATCAAGGCCTCCATGTGATCCACCTCCAAATTGGGTTGTTCTAGTAGACTGAGTATGAATTTTAGCATATAATGGATCATTATATGTTCCAGTAACATTAATAATATCATGCAAGTTTCCTTTTCCTGATTCTGTTATATCAAATAAACTTTGGTATGCGCTTTCAGTTGTTGAATAAATATTAAAGTCTCCACCAACTATATAAAAATTATCATTTTGTTCAGAAATATAATTTTTTAATTCAATTATCTGATCTCTTCTCATATTTTCGTTATCTCCACCTTTAGAAGCTTTTAAATGCAAATTATATATAACAAAGTTTTCTCCAGTTTCTTTATGTTTAAGGTTAAATATATAAATAGGTCTTGGGTATCCATCTAGTGAAGAAGATGATAAAAATTCGAATTTATCAGAATTATAAAATAAACCCTGATCAATATCAGTATTTGGATCATCTATAAATTCTCCTGCTTCAAAATTATTATTTACCTCTTTTAATACATTATCAAGTAAGTTAGTTACTCCTTCTTGTCCAACTATTTCTTGTGCTAGAATTATATCGGGTTTTAATAAATTAAATATTTTTTTAAAATCATTATTTCTCTCAATTGATGAATTATACCTCAACAAATTGTAAGAAACAACATGAACGGTATCCTGTGATTTTAAATCAAAAATATTTAAGTATATAAAACATAAAATCAGCAGAATTTTCTCCATCTTTTTAATCAATTTCCAAAATATTTTTTTGTATTAAAATTATGTTAAAACTAATGTAATTTAATTTTTTTAAAACTTTTGTTTCATAGATTTTGGGATATATATTTGTCGAAGTTTATAGGATTTATGCTTAAAGTAGACATATTAACTGATAGGTTAAGACAAGATAAATGGTGGGTTTCACCAATGCTTGTTCTTCTAGGACTTCTCTCTTTCGTAGTGTATTCTACGTGGGCTGCGTGGCAAGGAGAATATTTTTGGTGGAGTGGAGGCAATGAAGGATTTGGAGGTTACTTATCTCCTTTCTACTCCCCTACTGTATATATTGATCCATCAAAACCAGGTGTTCCACCACTAGATTTTTCATTACTTGGTAGTTGGCCAGAATGGTTAGCTTGGCTTCCTGGACAATCACCTGCTTGGCTTATACTCATTTTCCCACTATCATTTAGGTTTACTTGTTATTACTATAGAAAGGCATATTATAGAGCTTTTTCTTTAAATCCACCTGCATGTGCTGTTCAACCGATTAAAGGTCTACCATCACAGGTCTCTGCTGTAACTAACGGAAAAATAAATGCATTTAATTCAGGAAAAAAATATGACGGTGAAAGAGGTCTTTTAATATTTCAAAATATTCACAGGTACGCTATGTACTTTGCTGTTATTTTCATATTTATTTTAAGTTATGATGCATTCCTTGCATTCTTTAATAATGGCAAATTTGGTTTTGGTGTTGGTACTTTTATACTTACTGTAAACCCTATACTTTTAGGCTGTTATACCTTTGGTTGTCATTCTATAAGACATTTTGTTGGAGGAAATTTAGATTGCTTCTCTTGCAGTGCCTACCATGATAAAGTTTCTCATAGCAATTGGAAGATAGTTACATTTTTAAATAGAAGGCATCAATTATTTGCTTGGTTAAGTCTTGTCTGGGTTGGTTTATCTGACGTTTACGTAAGACTTGTTTCAATGGGAATAATCAATGACATTAATACTTGGGGAATTTAGTATGTTAGATATATCAGGAATAAAAAGGTTACAATTTGATGTCCTAGTAATAGGAGCTGGAGGAGCTGGACTTTCAGCTGCAATAGCTGCATCTCAAGAAAAAGGTATTAGAGTAGGGCTTGTGTGTAAGTCATTACTTGGAAAAGCTCATACTGTTATGGCTGAAGGTGGCATGGCTGCTGCATTAGGTAATGTTGATGATAGAGATGACTGGAAAATTCACTTTAGAGATACAATGCGAGGTGGAAAAATGTTAAATAACTGGAAGATGGCACAGATTCATGCTAAATATGCTCCAGATAGGGTTAGAGAATTAGAACATTGGGGTGCGGTATTTGATAGAACAAAAGATGGTCTTATTAATCAAAGAAATTTTGGTGGACATAGATATCCCAGATTAGCTCACGTAGGTGATAGAACTGGTCTAGAAATGATAAGAACCCTTCAAGATCATGGAATTCATCAAGGAATAGATATTCAAATGGAGTGTACAGCTCTTGATATTTTAACAGATAAATCAGGTAAAGTATCAGGGATTGTTTGCATGTACAGAGAAACTGGTGAATTTATAGTATTTGAAACTAAAACTTTAATTTTTGCTACTGGAGGAGCTGGGAAGTCATGGGAAGTAACCTCAAATAGTTGGGAATATACTGGAGATGGTTATGGTATGGCATACGAAGCCGGTGCAGAACTTATTGATATGGAATTTAATCAGTTCCACCCCACTGGAATGGTTTGGCCACCATCTGTAAAAGGAATTTTAGTAACAGAAGGTGTTAGAGGTGAAGGTGGAATTCTAAAAAATAGTGAAGGAAAGAGATTTATGTTTGACTATATCCCTGAAAAGTTTGCTAATGAAACTGCTGATTCAGAAGAAGAAGCTGCAAGATGGCTTCAAGGTGATAAAAGTGCGAGAAGGCCACCTGAATTATTAACAAGAGATGTGGTTGCAAGAGCAATTAATACTGAAGTGAAAGCTGGTAGAGGATCTGTTCATGGAGGTGCGTACCTCGATATAGCTACTCAAAGATCAGCAGAAGATATTAAAAGAAAATTACCATCAATGTATCATCAATTTAAAGTTCTTGCTGAACTGGATATAACTAAAGAACCTATGGAAGTAGGACCAACTTGTCATTACTTTATGGGTGGAATAAAAGTTGATGCTGAAACATCAATGACTAATGTTGATGGATTATTTGCATGTGGAGAAGCAGCAGGTGGAATGCATGGTGCAAATAGACTTGGAGGAAATTCACTATCTGATCTTTTAGTTTTTGGTAATATATCAGGAGTTGAAGCAGCAAAATACTCTAGAAAACTCAAATCTATTCCTAAATCAGATGATGAGGATATAAAAAGAATTATTAAAAATGCTACTTCAATACTTAATAGAGAAAAGGGAAATAACCCTTACCTCATCCATGAAGACTTACAAAAGAACATGCAGTATAATGTTGGTATTATAAGAACTAAAGATGAAATTTCAGATGGAATTTCTAAAATTGACGATTTGAAATCTCAATTTAAAGATGTTAAAGCTGCTGGAACAAGTCAATTTAATCCAGGGTGGCATGAAGCTCTTGCTCTTAGAAACTTGTTAATTTCTTCAGAAGCTGTTGCAAAATCTGCTCTTTTAAGAGAAGAAAGTAGAGGAGCTCATACAAGAGAAGATTTTCCATCAGAAAGAAAAGAGTGGTTAGAGTATAATATCATAAATAAAAAAGGAAAAGATGGAGAAATGGAAACTGTTAAAGTAAAAAGATCTAAACCAGATAAAGAGCTTAAAAGAATTGCTAACTCAAGCATTGAAGATCTTGAAAAAGAAGTTAAATTAGATCATAAAAAATAAGATTATGAAAGAAAGAGACTTTAAAATTTATAGAGGTGATGATGAGAGAGGAGAATTAGTTAGCTATAAGTGCAATGTTTCTGAGGGAATGGTTGTGTTAGATGTAATTCACAGAATTCAGGCTGACCAAGCTAATGATTTAGCATGTAGATGGAACTGTAAAGCAGGAAAGTGTGGGTCTTGTAGCGTAGAAATAAATGGTAAACCTAGACTTGCTTGTATGACAAGAATGAATGAACTAGAAGAAGATAAAACTGTAGTAATAACTCCATTAAAATCTTTCCCAGTAATTAAAGATATTGTAACTGATGTATCGTGGAATTATGAGCAAAACCAAAAAATAAAGCCATTCTCACCTTCAAAAAAAGATACTGAAAAAGATTTTGTGATGACTCAGAAAGATGTTGATAGAGTTCAACACTTTAGAAAATGCATTGAGTGTTACTTATGTCAAAATATGTGTCATGTAATTAGAGATAATGAAGGGAAAGATAAATTTGCTGGGCCAAGATATATGACTAGACTAGCTAGTTTAGAGATGCACCCTATGGATAAAGCTGATAGGATTGAAGATGTAAAAGATGTTCATGGATCTGGAATGTGTAATATTACAAGATGTTGTACAGAGGTATGTCCTGAAGAAATTCAGATCACTGATGATGCTATAATACCATTAAAAGAAAGAGTTGTAGATAGATTTTATGATCCTATTATGATGTTATTTAGAAAGCTTTTTGGTAAGAAAAAACAAACTACGAATTAAACTTCATTTCCTCTAAAGAAATACCTTTAGTTTCAGGCATCATTCTTAATACAAATACTAGCTGTAGAATCATCATAAACCCAAAAAAATAAAAAATCAATCCAGGGTTATTTCCAAGAATATTAATAACATATGGAGTTAATGCAGTAATTAGAGCAGCAAATATCCAATGGGTTGCTGTTCCTAATGACTGGCCTTTAGCCCTAACACTATTTGGGAAAATCTCGGAAATAAATACCCAAATAACTGTTCCCTGTCCAATGGCATGAGAAGCAATAAATATTAAGATAAATGTTAAAAGGACATAAGAGTTTAAAGAGTAAATAAAGCAAACTCCAATACTAATTAATGATATTATATAGCCTATAGAACCTATTTTCATTAAATATCTCCTACCATATTTATCAATAAGTCTTAAACCAAACATTGTAAATATAAGATTAACAAAACCTATTGAGACCGAACTCATTAGAGAATCACTAGCTGCAAGTCCAGCACTTTGTAAAATTTCAGGAGCATAATACAATACAAAATTAATTCCAGAAAGCTGATTAAAAAATGCAATAAGGAATGCAAGAGATATCTGGAAATTAAATAAACCTGAAAAAATAGAACTAGTCTTATTTTCTACTGAATTTTTAATTTGCTTAATTCTCTTAGATATTTCAGAATCTGGATATATCTGTCTTAAAATTTCTTTAGCTTTTTTCTCATCACCTTTAAATAATATCAACCATCTTGGACTATTTGGAACTTTTATAACAAAAAGTATATAAAAAATAGCAGGTATAGCCTCAATACCTAACATATACCTCCAATCAATGTCTCCTCCGAAACCTTGTAAAAGATAATTTGAGAAATAAGCTATAAGTATTCCAAATACAATATTAAACTGATAAAGTGCAACTAATTTTCCTCTACTCTCTTTATTGGATATTTCTGAAATATACGTTGGAGAAGCAACAGTAGAAGCGCCTACACCTACACCTCCAATAAATCTAAAAAATGAAAATGAGTAAGGATCCCATGCAATTGCAGAGCCTAGTGCTGAAACAAAAAATAAAATCCCAATCCAAATAAGAGTGTTTTTTCTTCCTATTTTATCACATGGTATAGACCCAAAGAAAGATCCTAAAACTGTGCCCCATAATGCCATAGACATTATAAAAACTCCATGAAAAATAGGAGATGTATTCCACAATTCTTTAATTGGAAGGTTTGCGCCACTTATAACTACAGTATCAAAACCAAAAAGAAAACCAGCAAGAGCAACTGTTATAGACCAGTTAAATATTTTTTTCTTATCCATAGTTTGATATTTTTACTAGGTAAATATAAAATAATTCTATATGTTATTAGGCATAGACTTAGGTGGGACTAAAATTGAGGGAATTGTTCTTAAATCAAAAGAAAATCCAGAAGAGGTTATCAGACATAGAGTTGATACTGAAGAAGAAAAAGGGTATTCTCAAGTAATTAGTAATATAAAGTCTTTAGTAGATTCTATTGAAAATAGAATAAATCATAAGTTTAATAAGTTAGGAATTGGTACTCCAGGAACAATTGATCCAGAAACAGGTTTACTCAAAAATTCCAACTCGCAGTGTCTAAATGGAATGCCAATTCAAAAAGATTTATCTAAAACTTTAGGTAAAACTATTCTAATTCAAAATGATGCAAATTGCTTCGCTCTTGCCGAGACACTACTTGGTTCAGTTAAAGATCAGTATCCAAATGCTAAAAATGTATTTGGAATTATTATTGGCACAGGCGTTGGTGGTGGAGTAATAATTGATGGAAAAACTTTATATGGCAGTCAAGGTATTGGTGGAGAATGGGGACATACTATTGTTACTGACAATGGAGATAAATGCTATTGTGGAAAAAGAGGTTGTGTTGAAACAGTGATATCAGGAAGAGCTCTTCAAATTTATTATAATAAAATTTCAGGAAAAAAATTAAAATTTGAAGAGATATATGCTATAAAAAATAGCGATAGCGATGCAAAAAAGACATTAGAGAGGTTGATTAAATACTTCGGAAAAGGATTAAGTAATGTTGTTAATATCATTGATCCAGAGGTAATAGTACTAGGTGGTGGTCTAAGTAATATCGATGAATTATATACTGAAGGTTATAACGAACTAAAAAAATATGTCTTTAACCCTACCTTTAAGACTCCACTATTAAAACCTAAACTTGGAGATAGTGC
>CERS01049326.1_pt1 | contig 16486 bp, 16 predicted proteins | sample 356251 | NCBI WGS metagenome assembly CERS01 (sample SAMEA2621020, study PRJEB7988) | marine metagenome | isolation source: saline water (ENVO:00002010), including
GCTTTGGTATAATGAAGGAGAAAACCTATCAATTACCATTTCTACTAATTGAACCATTGCAGCTATTACGGCAATAAACACAATTGGTTTTAAAAAACTTAAATTTATTTCAGGAAAACCAAGCCAGGCTAACGCGCCATCACCTAATAGATAACCATAAATAAACCAATTGACTGGCGCTGTAATTGTTAAAACAAATATTACAGCAAAACCAAGCCCAATAGACGCATCGACTTTTTTAGAAACTGCCAAAAAAGAACACATTCCAAGAAAATATGCTAAGAGTATATTTTCTACAAAAACAGCTTTAGTAATTAAACTTAAATAATGTTCCATTGAGTTATTCCTGCTCTACTTTTCCTACAATTTTTTGTACCCAAACTATTAATCCAAGGATTATGAAAGCTCCGGGACTTAAAACCATTAAGCCCATATTCTCATAACCAGCAGCATAAATAAATTCTGGAATTACTTGATATCCATATAAAGTTCCGCTCCCTAATAGCTCTCTAAAAAAACCAACACCAACGAGAATGATACCATATCCCAAACCATTGCCAAGTCCATCTAAAAATGATTTCCATGGTCCATTTTGCATTGCAAAAGCCTCTGCCCTACCCATAATGATGCAATTTGTAATAATTAATGAGACAAATACACTTAACTGCTTACTAATATCATACATGTACGCTTGAAGAATAAGGTCGGTTAAAATTACCATTGATGCAATAACAGATAACTGTACAATAATTCTTACTTTTGATGGAATTAAATTTCTTATTAGCGATATTACAGTATTCGAAATACAGAGGACTGCGATAACAGCTAATGTCATTACTAATGCAATATCTAACTTTGTAGTAACTGCAAGCGCTGAACAAATTCCTAAAACCTGCAAACTGATTGGATTGTTGCTCATCAATGGATCAGCAACAGCTTTCTTTGACTGTTTACTTAAGAGTGCCACTAACCTTTATTTCCTTTCCTAATTTGATCAAAATAAGGATTATAGATCTGCAAACCTTTAAGTAAAAATTGATTTAGACCTCTTGATGTCATTGTTGCTCCAGTAATTCCATCAACTAAATGATATGCTTCATCAGATGATTCATCTACTTTCCCTTTGACTGTTTGAATTCCAACAAGATTTCCATCATCATCAATAAATCTTTTACCAACAAAATTCTGCTGAAACCATGGCTTATCAACCTCCGCACCTAGGCCGGGTGTTTCGATGTGCCTGTAAAAAGTAATTCCCTTAGCAGTAGCACCATCAGGTTCGATAGCAAAGTACCCATACATTGTTCCCCACAGCCCTTTTCCAGAAATGGGAATTGCAAAGCCATCAATATTTCCATCGACGACTTTTTTATATAAAGGAAAAAGGTCTTCCTCTGACTTAGGATCAATATCTTCAGGAAGTTTATTTGGAACAACCTCACCTGAACTATTAACAACAAACGATACAATTGATTCATTAAAAATTTCTTCTACATTTTCTACGGTCCAAGGAGCTTCAATTGAAGGTGAAAAACCAAGTGAGCTCAAAATATTCTTTTTAATATCAGCTTGAATATTTTTTTGAGTAAGATCATCAAGGGATGAAAAAACAGATGACAAAATAAACGCAAGAACCATTGTTATCATGGTGGTAAAAATTAATGTGTAGCGATTGCTATGCATGTCGTGCTTTCCTCCGATTAATATTTGATTGAATAACGAACCAATCAATTAAGGCAGCAAATGCATTAACAAATAAAATTGAAAGCATAACGCCCTCAGGGTAAGCAGGATTAACGGAACGAATTATAACTGTTAATGAGCCAAATAAAATTCCATATACCCATCTTCCTTGATTTGTATGACAACCGGTAACCGGTTCGGTAGCCATGAAAACTGTTCCAAATAGAAAGCTACCCATAACTAAATGGTAATGAGGAGGAATTGAAAACATCGTATTAGTAGAAAAGGGGGAGAATAAATTCGTTACTATCGCCATTGAAAAAAGACCTACCACTGCGCCTGAAATAACGCGCCAATTAATTATCTTAATATACATCAAAAAAATTGCAGCAAGAATAATCAAGAATTTATTAGTTTCCCCGATTGAGCCAGGTACCCAGCCAGAAAAAAGATTCCACCAAGAAAAATCAAATTGAGTTACATTACTTAACATTGATAAAGCATCCTGATTGAGCTCGCTTGCAGGTACAGCTAGGGCAGTTGCTCCAGAATAACCATCAGGTCCAAAAACCCAAACTTTATCTCCAGAAATCTTTGTTGGGTAAGTAAAGAAAATAAAAACTCGTGCTAACAAAGCGGGATTAAAGATATTCATACCAACACCACCAAAAATTTCTTTACCTATAACTATACCAAAAGTTGTTGCAATAGCAATCTGCCATAGAGGAATATTGGGGGGCATAGTTAAAGGAATCAGGGCGCATGTGACTAAAAATCCTTCGCTTACAGGGTGTTTTCTAACAACAGCAAAAAGGAGTTCCCAGAACGCGCCTGAAGCAAAAGTTACTGCAATTATTGGAAATATCTTTCCAAAACCAAACCAGAAATTCTGCCAACCAGACCTTTCGATATCTAATGCGATTGCATTTTGATAACCAATATTAATCGCACCAAATAAATACAAAGGAAGTAATGAAATAACAACTAGAATCATTATTCGCTTTGTATCAATACTGTCTCGAATATGCGGACCTGATTCTGTCGTTTCGTCCGTTGAAAAAAGAATTGTATCTGTGGCTTCAAAAATTGGGTAAAGTCTTTCAAATCTCCCACCCTTCTCGAAATGGGGTTTTGATTTATCTAATATATTTTGAAGAAAATTCAACATTTAAGATTCGCTCTCTATTAGATTTAACCCATCTCTTATTGCTTTTCCAAGATCTATCTTACTTGGACATGCAAAGCTGCACAATGCAAAATCTTCTTCATCGCATTCAAAAATACCAAGCTGCTCCATTTCCTCGATATCTTCTGCTAGGATAGCCCTATAAAGAGGATTAGGCAGAATATCCATTGGCAGAACATCTTCCCATGAATTAATTGGTACCATATATCGCTCACTACCATTCTTCAGGGTATTAAAATTATAGCCCCCAGCCATTGAACCTAGAAATGCATTGGTTAGGCTATACCTTGAAGAAGCAGAGCCTGGCCTTAGCATTCCTAAAAATTCACGCTTTCCTCCTTCGGGGATGACTGAAATACTTGAATCGTAGAAATTTATGTAATTTTCTATATCTACCTTATTGCCTGTTAGTACGTCTCCAGAGATAATTCGATTCTCACCTTCTTTAAGTTTGTCACCTAATAATGGTTTAAGCTGTGCGCCTATTCTTGATTTTACATGCGTTGGTTGACTAACGCTTGGTCCACCAATTGAGATATACAATGTTATATCTAGTTCACCTGAAAGAAAAAAACTTCCAATACGAGCAACATCTTGGGCATTAACCACCCAAACGTGTTCATTGGATCCAATGGGAGATATGTGATGAATTTGAATACCAACATTCCCAGCTGGATGAGGGCCTGAAACGCTGTGAGTAACAACATTTTCAAGATTTAATAATGAATCTGAAACTGTATTTTCGTTATGCGAAAGGTGAACGCGCCCATTTGTCAATTTATCAAGAATTTTTATACCGGCTTGAAATTGTGTTCGACGACCTCGAAGAGCTAAATCGAGATTAACGGATAAAGGAGCCGTATTCCATCCTGATACGAAAATATCACGAGGAGTTTTTTGCGGATCGGCAATCTTGTTAAATGGCCTTTGACGAATGAATGGAAATAAACAATTATCAATCATTATAGATAAAACCGATTCTGTACTTAATGAATCTATCTCATCTAAATTATACGAATTAGTACTGCACAATTCTTCTTTTTCAGATAGTTTTATAACTATTTTTTCAATTCGTCTTCTTTCGCCAAATTCAATTTTTTTAATTTTACCCCCGGCTAGGGAAGGAAAGGAAATTTTTTCATTAGATTTGCATTTAAAGAGCGGGGAGCCAATCTTAACAGAATCGCCCTCTTTAACCAAAAGCTTGGGTTTTATTCCATTAAATTGATAAGGTTTAATTGCAACAGAATCTAACGATTCGCTCTTACTAACTACATCATCAGGCTGTCCTGAAATCTGAATATCATGACCTTTAAAAATATTTATATCAGCCAATTATAGTCACCCTTCAACAGTTTACATACCTTGAAACATGATCGTCGACCTAGAAATCCATTCAGCAACAGGGCTAAAATACCACCCAAAAACAAAACTTGGGACTGCTAAAACTAATAAAATAACTAAGGCAAGCTTTGATGAAGGATTAACCAATTCATCACTACGCTCTCCTGATAAATACATATGCTTTACAACGCGTATATAATAATACAGCGATACAACGCTATTAACTGCGCCAACAAAAGCTAGCCAGTAAAACTTAGAACCGGCTTCTATCACAGCCGCAAAAATATAGAACTTTCCTATGAATCCTGCGGTTGGAGGTAATCCGGTAAGGGCAACCATGAATAAAGTCATCGCGATACCAACAATTGGCATCCTCCAGCCAAGGCCATCAAAATGACTAAACTCCTCACCACCTATCTGATCGTTAACATATATCACAACAAAAAAAGCGCCAAGATTCATGAATAAATACATGATCAAATACATCATTATACCTTCAATTGATGTGTTTGACATTATAGGTAGCGCCATCATCATATAACCAGCGTGCGCAATACTAGAATACGCTAACATCCTTTTTACATTATTTTGCTGAATTGCTACAAGATTTCCAAGGGTCATTGTAGCGGCAGATAGAATTGCAATTAATTCAGGCCATGGAAGACCATTCACTGCAGACCAAGAACTTGTCATCCCTTCAGACATATTGCCAAAAATTTGATTAAAAAAACGAATTAATAATGCAAAACCCGCAGCTTTTGGAGCTACTGAAAGATATGCTGTAATTGTTGTTGGGGAACCTTCATACACATCAGGGGTCCAAAAATGAAATGGAACCGCTGAAATTTTATAACCAAAACCAACAAGAATGAAAACTGTTGCAAGCACTAGGGCTAAATTTGATTCTGGCCCTAGAGCTGCAATCGCAGATTGCATTTCGAAAAAATTTGTTGATCCAGTGAGGCCAAATAATAAACTAAAACCATAAAGCATAATACCGGAGGAAAAAGCGCCATAAATGACATATTTTAGAGAGGCTTCGTTGCTTGAAGAGCTTCTTTTGAGATAACCAGCAAGAAAAAAAGACATAATTGAAACAATTTCAATTGATAAATATACCATTAGCATATCAATAGATGACGACATTAGGAATAAGCCAAGTGTCATAATGGTCATAATGCTGAAATATTCACCTAACCTATATTCTTTAAGCTCGCCAGAAATAAAACTAATCAACATAACAATAACAGTTGAGAGTAAAATCAATATTTTAAAAAATTGAGAAAATGGATCTGAGGCGACAGTATCCATAAAGAGACTCACTGGTACTGTGCTCTGAAGTCTAATAGCAATATAGGCTAGTATTAATCCACCAATGGACCAATACGCTACCTTATGAGAGTCTTTTTTTTGATAAAATAGATCTGCAACTACAGCAGCGAGTATAGTGACGCTCAATATAAGTTCAGGCCAAAAGAATACTAAACTATTTAAATTATTCATCTACTACCTTTTACATTGCCGAAGCAAGTCCGCCGAATGAAACTACCGAATCAATTAATACATTTAATGTTGCAGCCACTAGATCCAGGAAGGGTCTAGGGTACACCCCTAAAATCAGAGTTATAACTGCTAAAGGAAGCAAGGTAAGCACCTCTCTTCTATTTATTTCAGGAATATCATTATATTTTTCATTAGCAGGTCCAAAAAACATTCTTTGAAATGCCCATAAGAAATATGCCGCATTGAGAAGAATACCCAAGGTTGACATAATCACTATCGCTTTAAACACTGGAAATGCTCCAATAAATATCATCGCTTCGCTTACAAAACCACTAAAGCCAGGTAGCCCTAGTCCAGCAAAAAAAGCAATAGCAACAAAAGCAGTATAGATTGGCATTTGTGTTGCAAGACCACCAAATCCTTCAATATCTCTATGATGGGCTCTATCATAGATTACACCAACAAGGATAAATAACATGGCAGAAATCGTTCCATGATTAAACATTTGAAAAACGGCACCTCCTAGCCCTGCTTGCGCGCTAATGAGATTGCCTCCATTCATCTCTGCAGCTGCAATTACGGCTGCCATACCAAGTAAAGTATAACCCATATGATTAACGGAAGAATAGGCTACTAGCTTTTTTAAATCTTTTTGTGCAAGAGCGCACATTGCTCCCCAAATCACATTAATTAAACCCAAAACAGCAAGCGCTCCAGCAAACCAAAATACACCATCAGGCAACATCGTATAGTTGATTCTTAACATTCCATAGACACCTAGCTTTAATAATACACCTGCAAGAATAACAGAAATCGCTGTTGGCGCTTCAACATGCGCCAAGGGTAGCCATGTATGAAAAGGAAACACTGGAACTTTGATCGCAAAGCCAATGAATAATAAAACCCAAATTACTTTAATTGCACTCATTCCCCACCAAAGCATTCCATTTAATGCGATAGGCGCTCTTTCCATTAATAAAAGCATATCAAAAGTATTTCCACAGGTAAAGTATAGTGCCAAAATTGCGATGAGCATTAAAACCGAACCCGCTAAAGTATAGATAAAAAATTTAATGGCTGCATATTCACGCTGTGGACCGCCCCACATGCCAATAAGGAAATACATTGGCAAAAGCATTACTTCCCAAAAAATATAAAAAAGGAAAAAATCCAAAGCTAAAAAGACACCCATCACTCCAGTATTCAAAAGTAAAAAAAGAGAGAAATATCCCTTTACAGCATTAGTAATGTTCCAGCTTACAAAAATACCTATGAACCCAATCAGAGCCATCAAAAATACCATTGGTAGGCTTAATCCATCTACACCCAAGATATAAGTAATATTAAATGATGGTATCCATTCTGCCCTTTCCATAAACTGAAGATTGCCATTGCTAGAATCAAAAATGCTCCATAAATAAATAGCCAGAAGCAATTGAATGCCAGATACTAAGGCTGCAGTTTGTTTTATCAGGTTTGATCTATCTCTAGGAATTAATGTAATAATGCCCATTCCTATGATAGGAAGCCAAATGATCCAACTGAGTATATGATCCATATCTTTTCCTTTATAAAATCTCTAGGTTGATTGAATAACCAAAATTATGATAACACCAATTAAAGCAAATAACATGTAGTTTTGCAATCGACCTGTTTGTAGCGTCTTTAAATTTTTACCAGCACCGTGCGCTGTTCTACCAATACCATCAACTAATGTTTGATCAAGCCCATCAAAATCAAGTCGTCCTGTAATTCTTGATAAAATTTTTGTAACATATCCAAAACCGTTGATAAAATATTTGTCATATAGATCCCAATCGATATAGGCAACAGCATTGCAGAGCTTTAGAAATGGTTGATATAGAAATCTATTATAATTCTCATCAAAATAATACTTGTTCAATGAAAGATTGTAAAACGGCCCAAATCTTTTAGCCCAATTTTCTGCAGATAATTTCTGTTTATAGTACATGGTAAATGAAAGCCCAATGCCAACAGCTGCAACAAGCAATGACAAAGCCATAGCTGTATAATGGGCATGATGCACACCATCATATATCTCCTTAGCAGTGGGATTTCCCGGTACGGCAGAATTTGTAGCTTTGATAAGCTTTGTAAACCAACCGTAATCTGAAAACGGATTAATATATGGAAGTGTATAAAAAATAAAGAAGCTTAATGCTGCAAGAATAATTAATGGATAGGTCATTACTTTTGGTGATTCATGTATACCTTCAAAAACTTTTGGCATTTTAGGATCACCATAGAAAGTTAGAAAAATAAGTCTAAACATATAAAAGGCTGTAATAGCTGCTGCGCCAAATCCAAAAAAGGCTAAAATCCAATGCTGTGGATGGTGCTGGACATAGGAAAGGGTTCCAGCAAGTATTGCATCTTTTGATAAAAAGCCTGAAAATAATGGAACACCTGCAATTGCAAGAGTTGCGATCGACATTGTTAAACTAGTAATTGGCATCTTTGATCTAAACCCACCCATGTTTCTCATATCCTGAGGGTCAGTATCATGATCATGAAGCTCATGCAAAGAATGGTGCATTGCATGAATAACTGATCCTGAACCATAAAACAAACATGCTTTGAACATCGCATGGGTTAAAAGATGAAAAAACGCTGCAACATAATTTCCCACGCCAACAGCTAATATCATATAGCCTAATTGACTAACTGTTGAATATGCCAATACCTTTTTTATATCATTTTGCGTAATTGCTATTGTGGCAGCAAAAATCGCAGTAAATCCACCAACGTAAGCAATTATTGTTAACGCCTCAACGGTAAATAGCGGAAAAAGTCGAACCGTAAGATAAACCCCAGCAGCAACCATTGTAGCTGCATGCATTAGAGCTGATACTGGAGTTGGTCCTTCCATCGCATCAGGAAGCCAAATGTGTAGAGGAAACTGCGATGATTTTCCCACTGCACCCATAAACAAACCTAGACCGGCAAAGGTTAGTAGGGATCCAGAAATTAATTCATTAGATACACCAGTAAAAAGCTGCTGAAAATTGAAAGAGCCAATAGCTGTAAACATAATCATGATACCAATAAAAAAACCAATATCACCCACCCGATTTGTTAAGAAAGCTTTTTTACTTGCATCAGCAGCAGAATGTTTTTCAAACCAATGTCCAATTAATAAATAAGAGCTCACCCCAACCAATTCCCAAAAAATATAAAGAGACATCAAATTATTTGCTAATACAATACCGTTCATTGAGAATGTAAAAAGCCCAAGGTACGCATAATAGCGGTTATAACGTATATCGCCCTTCATATATTCTAAAGAAAAGATGTGTGTCATGCTTGAAATCAAAGACACAACCAATAACATAACGATAGTTATGTTATCAATCCAAAACCCTAGATCAATTTTAAAAGCACCCAGGTCTATCCAGGAGAAATATACCTCATGGGAAAATTTGTAATCCCAATTAGAAAGCATACCGATAAATAGAGATAAGGACAATAACAGGGTTATAAGAATGGCGCCCACAGAAACCCAATCACCCTGCCTTGGAAGTCGTTTGCCAAAAAAGATATTAATAATGAAAGCGATTAACGGGAGAAATAAAATGAGCAGGCAAGCGTTGGTAATATAGTCACCATTCATCATTGTTTTAACTCGCTTACATCATCAATATTGATGGTATTAAAATTATTAAAAATATTAATAATGATTGCTAATGCAACTGCAGCCTCTGCCGCTGCAAGCACAATTACAAATAAAGCATATACATGTCCTGACATGTTCATTCCGCCAAATCTGGCAAATGCAAGAAAATTGAGATTTGCAGCATTTAGAATTAATTCTACCCCCATTAGCACCGCAACGCCATTTCTACGTGTAACAACACCAAAAAGGCCCAGCGAGAAAAGAATGGAGCTTATTAATAGATAATTACTTAAGCTTTCCATCAGTCATCTTTCCTTGAAAGAGTCGTGGCTCCAATCAATGCGCCAAGCAATAAAAAAGAGGCTGCTTCAAAAGGTAAAAGATAATCTATCATCAAAAGATTACCGATTGATCTTGTCGTATCAGCGGGTTCACTATTTGCAAGCTGAATCCATGGGGTATTATAAATCATAAATCCAAGTACACCTATGAAACCTAAGACAACAACAGCTCCCATTCTTTTTTGAACAGATGTATGGCTAATATTTACTGAGGATATTTTATTTGTAAGCATAATCCCAAAGATAATCAAAACAAGAATACCGCCGACATAAACAACTACTTGCACAACAGCTAAAAAATCAGCCCATAAAAATACATATAATGCAGTAACCCCAAGAAACGTCACTAAAAGAGAATATGCTGAATATAGCAAACTTTTACTCATGACGACCAGCATAGCTGAAGCCACCGTTAAAAGGGCAATAAACCAGAAAGTAAAATCAGCCATTAAGCCTCAGCCTTGGCATCTACCTTGGTCAAGCTATCTTTTTGCTTTGGAGTCAACTTTTTTGAAAATTCATAGATCAAATCTTTTCTATCTACTTCAGAAAATTCATAATCTATAGGGTGTTTAGAACTGTTAGGTCCGCCAACCATAAAAATACACTCTTCCGGACAAGGATATGTACATAGGTTACAATAACAACATTCTGACATATCTATAGTAAAACGATTTACCACAAATCCTTTTTTTGTACCATTAGATGTAACCCCAGTATGTTTAACTTTAGGAATATCTTCTCCTCTTTCAGATTTAATTGTTTCAATTTTAATACAATCAACTGGACATACCCTTTCGCATCTATAGCATCCAATACAATCATCAATATCGACATGTAACCTTGATCGAATCACATTATAATCCTCATGATTAAAACCAATATTTCGTTCAGGTCTAGGCCAACGTTCTTCAGGGTATTGAAGCGTAACGTTATCCTTTCTGATATTCATCATATGTCGAAAAGTAATTCGCATTCCTGTCCATAGAGTATTTACTGTATCATACATATTTGAAAAGTATTTAGACATTTTTTACCCTATAATTAATTTCCATATTCCTACTCCAAAAATATTAAACATTGCGATTGGTATAAAGACCTTCCAGCACACGTGCATTAATTGATCCACGCGAAGTCTTGGAAAAGTCCATCGAAACCACATCATAATAAAGATTAAGAAAATAATTTTTCCTGTAAACCAAAATAATCCCCATATTGGTGAATTAAATAACCCTGGGATCGGACTCAACCATCCCCCTAGAAAGCCTACTGCTGCAAGGCCGCTGACAACGAACATATTCGCATACTCGCTTAGAAAGAATACTGCCCAACGAAAACCAGAATACTCAGTCATCCAACCAGCGACAAGCTCAGATTCAGCTTCAGGAATATCAAAAGGTGTTCGATTAGTTTCAGCAACCGCGCTAATAAAAAAAATAAAAAAAGCTAAAAAACTAAAGGGGTTATTAAATATTATCCAATTCGGCAAAATACCCCAGACTGTTCCAGATTGAAATTCAATCATCGATTGAAGATTCATTGTGCCTGCCATCATAATAGGAACTATAATTGATAACCCAGCTGGAATCTCGTAGCTAATAATTTGAGCCGCTGACCTCATCGCTCCATACAGCGACCATTTATTATTTGATGCCCAACCTGCCATGACAATTCCGTGAACACCAATAGAACCTACCGCAATGATATAAAATACCCCAATATTGACATCTACAACTTGAATAACGGAGCTAAATGGTAAAACTGCTATGCCTAAAAATGCCCCTATAAAAATAATGAAAGGGGCAACTTTAAATAGTAATTTATCAGCAGAAGATGGAATAGTATCTTCTTTAATAAGGAGCTTAAGCGCATCTGCAATAGTTTGAAGAACACCCCATTTTCCCGCATGTAGCCCAGGGCCTTGGCCCATTGGGCCAATGCGATCCATCATGAAGGCCGAAACTTTTCTTTCAACGTAAACTGCAACTGTTGCATTCAATGCCATAAGTACAAAAAGGGGAATTCCAGCGATCGTCACTGCTAACAAAAACGTAATTATAGGAATATCTATAAACTTTGAAAACAAATCGATAAGAAAATCAACAGTCATCTATCAATTTCTCCCAAAACAATATCTAAGCTTCCTAAAATAGCTAAAACATCAGAAATCATCCATCCACTGGAGACCTCATCTAGGCAAGATAAAGCAGTAAAAGCTGGGGAGCGCATTTTTACTCTGCTTGGTGAAGGTGTGCCATCACTAATAATATAATAGCCTAAATCGCCTCGCGGGCTTTCTGTTCTTCGATAAACTGATCCCACAGGAGGGCGAATCTTTTTAGGCATTGTTTCAAACACATCCCCACTAGGTAGATCTTTAAGTGCCTGACGAATAATTTTCGCACTTTGGCTTACTTCAAGCATTCTGACCCAATATCTATCAAAACAGTCCCCAAGGGTTCCAAATTCGCCTGTACCCGTTGGAACTTCAAATTCAAAACGATCATAGATTGAATAAGGCTCATCTTTCCTCACATCCCATTTCACACCTGATCCTCTAAGATTTGGACCTGATACACCATAGCTTATAGCTACATCAGAAGGAATAACGCCTACGTCTGCAGTTCGCTCAATGAAGATTTTATTGTATGTTAATAAATTATTATACTCATCTATTTGAGGTTCAAAATAATCTAGGAACTTGATACAAATCTTCTCAAAGTCTTTAGGAAGGTCATGTGAAACACCTCCAATCCACATATAGTTATATAATAAACGAGCGCCGCAAGTATATTCAAACATATCTAAAATACGTTCGCGATCTCTTAACATGTATAAGAAGGGTGTAAATGCTCCAATATCTAAACCATATACGCCTAAAGCGAGGAGATGGCTCGCGATTCGATTCAACTCAGCCATTATAACTCTTATATACTGCACTCGTTCAGATATATTAATTTCCATCAATTCTTCCATGGCAACCACATATCCAAAATTGCTATTCATGGAGGCTAAATAATCACATCTGTCTGTAAAAGGAATAACTTGTTCATAAGTCACATTTTCAGCATGTTTTTCAAAACAGCGGTGTAGATATCCTAGATGAGGAGTAATCTTTGATACAATTTCCCCATCAGTAGTAACTTCAAGTCTTAGCACTCCATGCGTACTAGGGTGCTGCGGTCCAATGTTTAGGACCATTTGATCGCCTTGGACTACTCCCATCCTTCTTCTTCCTTAATTTTTGGCACTACAATTCCATGAAAAGATTCTTGCTCTTCATAATCTTTACGTAAAGGCCATCCCTCCCAATCATCTGGACATAAAATTCTTCTCAAATCACGATGTCCGATATATTCAATACCAAACATATCATAGGTTTCCCTTTCAAACCAATCACCAATTCTCCATAACTGCTCAACAGAGGAAACTTTAGGCTCATTTCTATCATGATTGATTACAACCTCTATTTTATGACGATGTTCCATTGAGTGTAAATTATAATGCGTTTGCAAAGATCCTTCTTCGCCAGTATCAACCCCTGTGATGCACTCTAATTGATCAAATGAAAGTTTAGGGTCTTCTTTCATGAAAGTTGCAATATTCAACCAATCTTTTCCATCTATTTCAACTTGATTCACTGGTAATTCATCGTTTTCTACGACTGATTTTCCAAATTGATTTTGAAGCGATTGTTTTATTTCAGCAAACGTCATGCAAGTTTTCTTGTTAAGGGACGTTCGGTTTGTATTTTTTCTTGAAGTTTTAATAATCCTTCAATCAAGGCTTCTGGTCTAGGAGGGCATCCTGGAACATAAACGTCAACAGGAACAACTAAATCAACTCCTTTTAAAACATGATAGCCATGCTGCCAATAAGGACCACCGCTTGTAGCGCAACTCCCCATTGAAATCACGTATTTAGGATCGGCCATTTGCTCGTATAACTTTTTCACTCTGAGAGCCATTTTCATAGTTACTGTACCAGCTACAATCATTACATCTGCCTGCCTGGGAGATGAACGTGGCATCATACCAATTCTTTCAAGATCATGCCGACTAGCTGCAGATGCCATCATTTCAATTGCACAACAAGCCAATCCAAATTGGAAATACCATGGTGAGGTTGAACGTGCCCATCCTAAAATTTTATCTAGCGATGCAACAACTACATTATCTTGAAATTTGTTTTCTAATAAACCCATTTTATTCCCTAGGAGTGTTTGATTTTTGTATTAAACTAGAATATCTACCGCGACCGTACTTAACATTGTATTTTACCCAATCAAGGTCAGATCTTTTCCAAACATAGGCTAAGCCAACTAGTAGAATTAAAAGGAAAATTCCCATTTCAACTAATGCCAGTAACCCTAAATCATTAAATACAACTGCCCATGGAAATAGAAAAACAACCTCAACATCAAAAATTAAAAAAATTAATGCCACAACATAGAAACGTATGTTGAATTGGACCCAAGCAGATCCCTCCGATTCTTCTCCACATTCATAGGTCGCCAGCTTGTCTGGATTGGGGTTGTTTGGGGCAAGCAGTTTTTGGATTAGCAATGGCAAATAGATTAGCACAATGCCAATAAAAATGAAAACAAATATTGTTCCGAAGTCGCGATACATAAATAAATTTATTTATTTAGAGACATATAATTTAGAGCTTTTCCTCAAGGATGGTCAAGATAAACTTAGCTATTTTACCATGTTTTTTATTCCTTAATAAAAATAATTCGTAAACAGTCATGAAAGATTAAATTAAACTTAGTTATGACCCTAATAAATTCTCTTTTTGCTAAAATTATGCCCATTCTACCAAGGTGGTCGGTTAAACCATTTGCTAAGCCTTACGTTGCAGGTGAGAAAATTCAAGATGTTACAAACGTGGTTAAAAACCTTAATCATAAGGGTTTTTCAGCCACGATTGATATTTTAGGGGAATTTGTAGAGTCCAAGGAGGAAGCTACAGAGGTGCGCAATCAGTATACAAAATTAATTAAAGCAATTGCTGAACTTAAGCTTGATAGCACTATATCGGTTAAGCTCACACATCTTGGCTTAGAATTAGACTATTCTTTTTGTAAAAAAGAGATGCATAAACTAGTTGAGTATGCAAAAAAGTTTGATGTTGGAATCGCTATTGATATGGAAAGTTCAAAATACACTGATAACATATACCAGATCTATCGTGATGTATCAGCTGTTTATTCAAAAGTTGGTGCGGTAACTCAAGCATATCTTTATCGAAGTGTCAATGATATTGAAAATTTTGATAGCTCTAATTTAAATTTACGAATATGTAAGGGGATATATAATGAACCCTCTACAATTGCAATTAAAAATAAAGAAAAAATAAATGAGAATTTTGAAAAATTGGTCCATACCGCCTACAACCATAATGGATATATTTGCATCGCAACACATGATCTAGATCTAATTTCAAAACTTGAACTATGGATAAATAAAAATAGTATTCCTTTAGACAGGTTTGAATTTCAAGTTTTGTACGGTGTCCCAATGAAAAATACACTCAATCGATTGAAATCAAAGGGGATTAAATTAACAGTTTATGTTCCATTTGGAAAATCATGGTTTGATTATTCAATGCGTAGACTTAAAGAGAATCCAAAAATCATTTCATATGTATTAAAGAATCTCTTCAAGAAATAATTAGTGCAAAAACAAATAAAAAATAATTAATATTAACATTATGAATAATCTCTACAATAAGATTTCTTGGAAGACTGCAGCTATCTTACTACTTATTTCAGTAGGAAAACTCTATGGTGGCGCTGATGAAACAAATTCTATCTCATTTTTCTTATTAGCAACAGGTCTTCTTGGTGGAATGGGAATGTTCTTATATGGAATGGAGATGATGAGCGACGGAATGAAGGTTACAGCAGGAAATAGCATGAGAACTATTCTAGAAAAATTAACCTCGAATAAATATCTTGCCGTATTGGTTGGTGCATTTGTAACAATGGTTATTCAAAGTAGTAGCGCTACGACAGTAATGTTGGTAAGCTTTGTTAATTCTGGCCTTCTTGCTTTTTCCCAGGCTCTTGGTGTAATACTTGGTTCAAATATCGGAAGTACAGTTACGGCTCAAATTGTTGCGTTTAAAGTAACAGATTATGCATTGCTTCTTATTGCAGCAGGATCATTAATGTCCCTTTTTTCAAAGAAAGATACTGTCAAAAATCTGGGTTTTGTAATTCTGGGATTTGGATTGCTTTTTTATGGAATGAAAGTCATGTCGGATACGATGAAACCCTTGAGGTCTGATCCTGCATTTAATAGTATTTTAACGAGTTTTGAAAATCCCTTTCTAGGTATTTTAGCTGGTGCAATTTTTACTGCCTTAGTTCAGAGTAGCAGCGCTACGACAGGAATTGTAATAACACTCGCTAGCGGCGGATCAATTACTTTAGAAGCGGGAATTCCGCTTATTTTTGGAGCAAATATTGGGACCTGCATTACTGCCCTTTTAGCCGGCTTAAATGCTTCGCGGGATGCTAAGCGGGTAGCTGTTGCGCATGTTACATTTAATGTTATTGGAGTTTTATTATTTTGTTTTTGGATTCCAACTTTTGCAGAGTTTGTTTCTCAAACATCGCAAAATATTCCCCGGCAAATTGCAAATGCACACACTATTTTTAATATATTAGCCTCAATCGTTTTTATTCCATTTACTGGATACATCGCAAAAACAATCATTTATTATCTGCCTGACAAGAAAACGGATAGAAATATAGACAAACCTTCTGTGCTCCATTTAGATGAAAAA
>CERS01173532.1_pt1 | contig 16449 bp, 15 predicted proteins | sample 356251 | NCBI WGS metagenome assembly CERS01 (sample SAMEA2621020, study PRJEB7988) | marine metagenome | isolation source: saline water (ENVO:00002010), including
TTTCCAATCCTAAAGTAAAAAGTATAGATGATATATTGACTCTTGAGAGAAAAATTTCAACTAAATGTAGAAAATCACCAACTATAGATGATGGAATAGATGATGGAAACAGAGATATTGCGAATGTTCTTATGCAACTCAATAATCAAAGTCCACAATCAACTTCAATTGATAATAATGAAGCAGCGAATGTGTTGGCAAGTATTACAAATATTAGTGATGAAAATACAGAAGATTTAGATAGAAGAACTGCATATATTCAGAATTTAAATACTAATATTGAAGACAGTATAAAAATCAGCCTCTTAATAGAAGCTTTAAAACAGCATGTTGTTGATGAAAATGAAAAAAAGCAAATAAAGCAAAAGCAGAATGAATTATGGCAAGGTTTGAAAGAAATACCCTTGGAAGATGAGCAGCGCAAAGGTGTTCTATTTAAATATATGGGGGACTATCTAACAAGAACAATATCTCTTTCCAAACTAAAGGAGGGAGCAAAAATTGTAAATAAGAAGTATGAAAGTATTAAAAGAGCAAAAATTCACAATAGACCTACTGAACCACTTACGGAATCAGAGCAAAAACAAGCTGATGAAGAAATGAATGCTGCTATTTCTAGGGGATCACAGTTAGCACAAGATGAAGATACAAATATGGAAGACGTCCAGTCTCCTATTACACCTATTGTAGAGGAACCATGGTGGAGGAAGGGTGGAATAACGGATAAGGCACTGCTCCGTTTACATAGCGAACCTGTAGATGGGCATATGATAGAGGTTTATTATGGAGATAACTGGAAGCTTGGTAGAGCTGTCAGAAAAAAAATGAGGTCGATGGCGATCAGCTACCGCGGTAACCACCCCGTTTCCGGGGACCCAATAGATGGAGACGACGAAGCCGAAACAATACGTCAAATTGTGACCCAAGTGGACTACATCGATGGGACAAGTGTTGATGAATTATTACATCGGGGTGACTGGAAACAAAGGGGAGACCCGGTGGGGCAAAAGGAGTACCAAAGCACTCCCAAATATTGGAGATATGCCTAATCGAATTCTAGAAACCAATCTGGAGGTGTAATATATGAGATTAAAAATTATTCTAAGTAATCAAGAAAATAAATATTTTAGCCTGCGCGGTCTCATGCGATAGCGCATTCTACCACCTAGAAATGCACTAACTTTATTTTCTATTTCTTTTGGTAATTTATTAAGCGGCGAAGCATTAGTTTTGCCACCTAATTCTAATGTTATTTTTTCAAAATCAGAAATAAGACTATTTTTTGCATCCAAATCAGATTTAAGAACATTAATATTTGATTTTAGAGCATTTATTTCATCAGATAATACTTCCGCCAGATCCCAAGCTTCGCCGGTCGACAGATGATCAATTTGATCTACTAAATCGCGTATTATATTAAATAAAGGCAAAAATGCCCTAGCAGATCTGTTTTCTACATATGTATGTATATCAATTTGTTCTCGATCTTCATCCAAAAAAATATCAATGTCATTATTGAAATCTTGTATAATTTCTCTAGCATCTGGAACAGCTTGTGCAAAAGATACCATTAGTTTAATACATAATATTTTAATCAAGAATACAAGATTAAGACTGAATATACAATGAATCACAAATTACAATATCTCTAATAATCTTCGTCTGAATATTAGATATAAGTCCTGCAAAGTCTGGTCTTTGATATATATCTGCCACATTTTTCCACTCTTCACATATATTGTGAACTTTTAGCATATTTTTGACAAAGTTACCTTCATACAATGTTCCACCTAACTTTTCTACAAGTTGTGAATAACTAAACTCTTCAATTGTCCACAAATAAACGTAAGCACCGAAATCAGGAGTAAGTTTCATAGAACCGTCTCTAAGTCTTTCTTCGCTTGCAAGTTTTTCGTAAATATTTTTCAACTCATTCAATTCATATTCCACATTATTAATAACGGAAGCGTCTGAGACAATGGTTTTAAATTTCTCACGAAAACTTTGTCCATCATCACTTTCTTCCTTGTTAAGTTCCTTCTCATCAATGAATGTTCCCAATATAAATGCCATGGTAGCACTCATTGTGTCATTTGCTTCAAATCTTTCAAATAATCTAATAAGATACTCAACAGTTAAGAAAGCATCACTTTCATTAATTCCAGAACAGGCTCTTCCCATCAAGGTAACACATGATTTAGATTCGCTATCTTTGCTGAGATATCCAATCTTAACAAGAACATCTTCCTGCCATTCACATGTTTCTTTAATATAGTTAACAGCATCTAACCTATTCTTTTTGAGTTTGGTATATTCTGCTAACTTTTGCTTACGAAGTTCAATGTTAGAAATGACAGTTTCCGTCAAATTGTCTTTCATTTCTTTAATGGCGATTTGATGTTTTCTTCTTTGTTTTGGTTTAGCCTTCATCATAACAAGCTCTTTTGCCTTGATTTCATTGTATTTTTCTTCTTGCTCTTTTGTAAGGGGAATACTATCAAATTGCTTAGTAACTTCAGCAATTTCATAATCAATACCTTTAATAGAGCTTTCAATCTCTTTTGACATTAGAGTAGAATCAAATACTTCTGAAGGAGGTCTATTAGTTTCGATACATTTAAGTAACAATACTGGGTCCATAATAAACTTTGAGCTAATTGTGGAATGTTTTCCCTTAATGATATTGGCAAAATCGCTCAATGTAACCATATTCTTTGGCGGAAATGGAAAGTAGATTACGGTACCAAGAGTATCTTTACCTCTTCTTCCGGCACGTCCAGCCATTTGAATATATTCTGCTGGAAGCAAACATCTTTGTTCCTTTCCATCAAACTTCTGTAATTCACTAAATACTACACACTTTGTAGGCATATTGATTCCAACTGAGAAGGTTTCGGTTACAAACATAACACGAATCCAACCTTTGTCGAATATTGATTCAATAATTTCTTTTAAAACCGGAATCAATCCGGAATGGTGAACTGCAACGCCTTTAGAAAGCATTGCTCGAATCATCCATACTTGGTTTAACTGCATTCCTTGTTCTCCAAGATATTTACGAACATAGAAATCAAATAAGTTGATACATTGCGTTTGTTCTTTACCATCTAACCATGAACGTTGAATCATTTTGGCTAATCTTTCGCAACCTTTTCTTGAAAATTGGAAGAATAATGCTGGGAACAATTCTCTCTCGCTTAAGTTATCTAAGAACTTAATAAGAGTAGTGCTATCGGAAGGCTTATCTTTCAGACGAACATTTTTGGAATCTTTCCACACATTAAACATAGATTTATATGCCTGCTCATCAAAATTATGATCTCCTTCTAATACTTGTTTATATTCCCCATTCCAGTAAACTTGGTGTACAAGAGGAACTGGGCGTACATTAGTGGAAGTCATAACACATGGTTTTTCTTTGATATCTTCAACCCATTTCGCAAGATTTTGAGCTCCAGGCAAAGTAGCACTTAACATTACAAGCGTAATGCTTTTAGGTATCATTGCGATTGTTTGTTCATAAATAGTGCCTCTATCTGCGTCTCTTAAATAATGAGTTTCATCGATAACAAGTGTTCCAACGTCTTCAAAGTATTCAATATTGGTATATAATAGATTGCAAATAATTTCTTGTGTAGCCACTAAGATTTGTGCATCAGGATTTACTTTAATATCTCCCGTTAAAATACCAACACATGAACCAGAAAACTTCTTTTGGAAATCACCATACTTTTGGTTACTAAGTGCTTTAATTGGTGTAGTATAAATAGCTCGTTTTCCATTTTTGATTGCATTAGCAATTGAAAATTCTCCAATAGTACTTTTACCAGAACCAGTATGTGATAGGGTTAATACATTATGCCCTTTTAAAATTGCATCAATTGCATCAATTTGAAATACGTCTAATTTGTAAGGGAAAGACATCACATTGTTAATGTAATCTGAATTCATGTTTCCTTAATAATAAATATCCGGTGTTTGTTATTATTTATACCTATTAATTATACATCATTTTTTTTAACAATGTCTGATCAAAGAAAGATATGTGAGAATAAAATCAAACGATTATGTGACATAGTCGCATATGATGTTGCTGATATGGAATTTGAATGTATATGCCAAAAACACGATATAAAACTTGATCGTCATAGTGGAGATGAGAATTCAATGGGACCGAAAAGAATAATCACGGCATATACTATTCGAAAAAGAAAACGTTCGCGTTCCGAATGATATTTATCTACTTGTTATAATTGTATTCAGAATTTCTTTCGATTTTGGAGGAGCAAATCTTCCAATATTTTGAATATTTGCAGCAGCTGTAACAATCATAGTTGTTCTAACATGAGTAATTTCATCAACATAATCTCCAAAATGACCAATTATTTGATTCGTCCACCCCTCTATAATGGTTTCATTTATAATAGAGGAACTATTCTCATTATATTCTATTAATTGTGTCCAATTATCTAAGCTCTCTTGTGTAACTTTCTTCCATTGTTTTAAAATATGTAATATCTCCAGCAGATATGACATAAGATAAGTACCAACAGCTGGTGTAGTATAACCCATCATCGCAATCATCCAAGTCTTTGTATAATATAAAGATATGACCAAATGATTCATCAACCATAATAGAGCAGCAGTATGATTTTGAAAATAATAATGATCTATACTGGGAGGCATAACCAGTCCAAGTAACTCTACCTCTATACCAAATAATTTTTGTGTACCAAAATTATCACGTGATTTTGGCGGTATTTTACTTAATTCTTTTGTAGCAATTAATATTGATGAAAGTATCCTACTTATTGGATTTAGTAAAAATAGTTCCGCCATTTTTGGATTTATGTTGCTTCCAATTGGATTTGAAATTGATTTCATAAAAATAGATATGCGTATGGCAATTGTTCCTAAAGCTTCCTCAGCATCTTCATAATCAGCTTTCATCTTTTCTTTCTTTTCGGGATCAATGTTTGCAAGATACTCCTGTAAATTAGTTACTTCTTTCTCTAATTCTCGTATATCGTGTTTAATCTTTTCATAAGAAACATGCGTATTACCATGACTATTTATTGATTTAATCTTTTCTTCCATTTCTGAATTTAGATTACTAATCTTTTGGATATGTTCCTCTTTTTCAGTAGACTCAATTATCTTATCTTTAATAAAATGGTATGTCTTAAGATAGGCAATATATATATTGTACATTTCAAGAAATGAATATAGTTGATTCACTTTTCCAATCCCAATTACACTTTCGTATATTCTAGCAAATAATGCTGTTTGTATTTCATTCATTTTATCTTTCGTGATAAAATCATCTGGAGACATAACAAGATATTTTGAAGCAATCTTAACTGCTAACTCTTTCGTAGTTCCACTATCAATTAGATGATTTGAGTACATTAAAAAAATTATTTGACGCAAATTCTCATAATTGGTTGGAGAAATATCATCTGGTATATCAGATACTTTTATTGTTAAATCTGGATGAAGATGTACCATTATATTCGCATTTACCAATCTTTTTGATTCATTCTCAATATCTTTATCTTTTTCTTCTTCATTCTTTAAATCATCCTCGATATTTTTAAGTATGCTTGTAGATATTTTCTCCGCAATATTATCTGCCCTTTCTCTAGCATCATCGGTTAATGGTCTTGTTCCAGGTTCTGGGATATTTTTCCATTCATCCCATATAGGTATACCTGTTTCTGGATTAATTGGAGGTACCTCAATAGTCTTTACGGTATTATCTCCTGTTTCTATATTATATCTTCTTGGAATATCTTTAATATATGATGGGATTGAGTCTTCGGGTACAGATGGAGGTGGAGATGGAGGTGGTGCTCTTAGTGCGATTGGTCTATGTATATCAAATCCAGGAGGTGAAGGTGTTTTTATATTCGGTGGTGATAGAATGGATCGTGAAGCCTCGGTATTTCTATTTAGAGAAAAACTTAAAGTATCACTATCCATATCCATATCTTCCAATGATAGTGGACGTGCTGGTTCATTATGTCTTGGTAAGCGAGACGCTCCACCCTTCTTTATCAATAATTGAGATATATAAGCATCAAAGTCATATTCATCTATATGAGAAGATATATTATGTAAAAAATCAAAATTATTTTCACATGATCGAAGTATTCTTTCCAGAGTATATTCCGATAATCTAATATCAGATAAAGTTGATTCTCTACCATAGTCTTCTTCATCTGTCAAATCACTTAACGCCCCAATAGAACTTCGTCTTGGTAATGACTGATTTTTCACAGATGTCAATGCACGTCGTGTTGCTTCAGCAATATAATCTTCAAATCCAATATCCGAGGGAGGATCTTTAAAAGTTACTGATTTTTGTGAATTCACTGATCCACTTCTTGGCATTAAATTTTTAATATTATCTGAATCAGGACTTTTCATCCTTTTATTTCTGATTGTAGAATGATCTTTTAAAGGAGCTTTATATATATTCCATTCTGATAATTTTTTTGTTAAATCTGAAACTTTCATTGGTTCTATATCTCCCTTTTCTTCAAAACTTTTACTATCTAAACTTTCGTTATCTAAATTATATTCTTCAAAACTATCTTCACTTCTTGACATTAATATTACAATATAGTTTTATAACAACTTAAGAGTTTTGTACGATTAGATATTACTGATATGTTTTCTTTCTTATTATTCCTTTCAGTATTAACAGTAGATATACTTCGTATATTTTGGTATTATATTATCAGTAATATTTTAACAAAGGATTATTCAGATGAAATAGGTAAGATATTAAGAAATATTTTTATAAAGATGGGACCAACTGGTATAAAAATAGGACAGGTATTGAGTCATAGAATCGATATTTTACCTCAAAATATATGTATTATACTATCCAAATTAACGGATAATTTGCCAGGAATAGGAATGAATCAAGAAAAAAAATTGCTGAATTATGCAAAAAAGATTGTTAACTATAATTCCCCCCCTATAAAAATAGGCGCAGGTTGTATAGCAGTTACTTATCTTACTACAGTTAACAATAATGATGTTGTAATGAAAATAAAACGACCAAACATTGATAAGGATCTGGAAATATCCTTTAATCGTGTTTATAATATATTATACTTACTCTCTAAATTTGGGTTAATAAATCTAAATGAAAAGATTGACAAAATTAGAGACTCCTTATTTAGGCAAACAGACTTTGATTATGAATTATCAGAACTTGAATATTTTTATAAAAGATATAATCAGTCTAATCTATTTGAAAAAATTATAATTCCTAAGCCGTACCCTGAACTATCCGATAAAAATATTATTACTCTTGAATATCTTAGAGGTAACAACGTAGATAATCTTGAAAAAAAACAAAAAGAAGACATAGCAAATACTCTTTGGGATTTCTGCTTTCATAGTTCATTCATTGATGGACATTGGCACTCAGATCTTCATAAAGGAAATTTACTATGTATGGATGATAAGCTTGGTATAATTGATTTTGGACTAACAGGTTCTTTAAAAGGATTTGAAAAAAGTATAATTTTAAACTATAACACACACATTCTTAAAAAAGAATGGTTCGCTGCTGCAAGACTATATGTCACTAAAATGACTGAAAAATGCGAAATGTCTGATGGAAAAAAAATTAACTTTGAATTTGATATAACAAACATACTTTCCAGAAATTTTGAGAAAAATAATCCAGATATGATAACGTGTGTATCCGAAATGGATAATTGTTCAAGACATTATGGTACACGATTTAACAATAGATACGCTAAATTCGAACTCGCATTCTCAACAATGGCAAGTACAATGGTGGAACTCGGACACAATAATATATATTCATATATGGAAAAAACTCTTATAAAACCCAAATCACATTAAACAATTCAAGACCACATAAAATTAACCAGAAAGTAAGGTTTCATGTATCTACATTTTCTATTGTCAATAAATAAGATAGAATACTTGATACCAAACAAATAATGAGTATTTTCTGTTATTTGTTTCAACCATCTTTTTAAAACTTCTATTGGGGTGCCTAATCCAGGACAGTTTGTATAAAGATCTGATTTATCAAAGATTATTGGTAGTATACATTTTCCTTGTTTCGCACTTGATTCAATCCAATCCTTAATATACCCATATTTAAGACTAATTTGGTTCATAAGTTCCTCATTCTTCTTTACAATTAATTCATTCTTTTTACCCATAATCCCAAGCATAAATGGACTATAATTACTATCATCAACTATAGTCGATGTTGCCTCTTTGCTGTACTGGTTGAAGGGTTTTGTGTATCTATTCTCTTGAACTCTTTTTTTACGAAGGCTACTCTTAAGTTTTTTCTTAAAAAGTCTATTTTTTTTTACCCGTCGGTTTTGAGAGTGCGCCTCCGCGAGCTTCGCTTTTAGAGTAGCTACTTCACTCTCGAGCGTCGCCCTTTGTAAAACGTTGAGGTCTGGCATATTAACCATCCTAGGTGCTTGTAAATATTGAATGTGACTTTCTGAGTCGTCAGCCATCCCTATAATTCAACTGTATTTGAGCTTTTATATCCATTTTTGTTTTTTTCTTTATGATTGGTTAAAAAACAAGTTCTTACATCCAATATGGCTTGCCATTAGTATGCCACTCGCAAAATAACAGAAAAGTCTTTTTTTTACATCGTCTTCCGGAACTTGTTTTGGCACAACATTGTTGTTTCGATACCTTATTGCGGACTGCTTTAATACGTCGATATTCGAACTCCGTAAGTGGAAATGTTCTCAACCCAGCATTATGTCTGCGTATAAAACCCCCACACGGATCTTTATCATCTTTATTATTTAAACGCCTATAATAACGGATTGAATCCGCACAGTATACTGTAGTCGGCATAAAAGCTTTCATATAATTGCGGAGAGTGTTATTCAACTTAGTTTCCCTTCTTTTACAAAGAAACTTTTTGCTTAATGGTTCATTACTGTCTAGATAATCAAACACTATTTCAATCATCTCGTTTGGCATAAGTTCTCCTAAAGACATACTTGTTGTATTCGTTTTCAAACTCGTTTTTCTTTTAAGTGTTGATAATTTAGTTTATAGAGTTTATATATTCATTTTTTTATGTATCATGTTCCAAGTATGTTACGGTTAATGGACAAGTTCTCCCAGGTCTCTGGGCTCTTCCAATGACTTGAGTCTTTAGATCTTTACTTCTAAATTCATGATACATGATAATATCTGTAGTCATCTGTAAATTAAGTCCTGCTCCAAAATTTGTTGCATTCAACATAAGGATCTTGACTTCTCCATCTTTATACTGCTGAATAATTTTTTGTTGGGCATTACAATTTCCAGTTAGAACTTTAAAGGGGATTGCTCTCTCTGAGAGTTTATAAGATATACGTCTAAAAGAACCATCATATTCCGAGAAAATTAGATATCTTGAATCTTCCTTCATATTTTTAACTATTTCTAATAAGGTATTCGACTTAGAAAGCAATCCTGATTCTTTTTTAGGACGTTTATTGGCATTAGTATCTGATTGAATATGAAGACTATCTACACGTGTAACTGCTTTACACATAGGGCATTTATTAGAATTCTTTAATGACATCAAAATACATTCAAGACAAAATGATTTCTGACAACAATTCATAATTGCACAAGGATCATCAACAGAGTCCAAACATATAGGACAATTTTCTTCAGTATTAACCCTTTCAGTAATATCGGCAACTTTTTTTAAGTAATCATCTAATTTTTCTTGATGTCTCTTAATACGTTCAGCCCTTTCTGTATTAGTAATATTTCTAATCTGACTTAATCTTTGAATCGATAATGTCTCGTTATGAGCTAAATCTCTATAATTACTAATTAAAGATTCAACAATTGAAGATTTTGAGTTAGCATCACAATTTAGAATCTCTAAAGCGCCTGTAACATCATTCCCATTTAATCTGGATAAAGCTTCTGCCGGTAAATTATTGCGAATTGCACCATTTCTCAAATATATTGGAGCCAAACACTTGATTGTAGATTCTTTATATGGGGGAAGGCATAAAGAGTTATTTACATTATCATCACTATTCTTTATAACAGCCAATTCATTTGGATTTATCTTAGTATAGTAATAATCTCCACCCATCGTACACCGTAGCCACTGTCTATTAGAATATAGTATGTCATATGGAGTTGCACAGACAAACCAACAGAAGTTTGCTTCAGGTAAATCGTTTAATACAAATGTATGAGGTTCGTCAACAATAACTCTATCCCAAATAACAGTCTGATATGGTTCAATCCAGAATTTACGAGCCATTGTATTTGAAATTAATACGATCGAAAAGTCTACTGAGCTCTTACTCTTTTGACCCCACGCTGCGTCCGCACGACTTTCTAGAATCGTTTTTACTAGTTTGTTTACAAGTTTATTGGTATTAACCATAAAGAATTTCAATCCATCGACCATTTTCAATGTATCTACCCATTGCGTCATCAAACTATGTGGCACAATAATTAATGTTGTATTTACATGTAAGCGTGTTCTTTTATCATTTATTTGATTTATTACTGTATAACCTGTATTGTTTAAAGGAATACCACATTTCTTTCTGGGGCGAACACTTGTTGCAACAAGTGCTGTCATTGCAAGCGTTTTCCCCGCACCAACCTTGTCAGCATAAATACCATAGTTTGTTTTTAATGAACGATTCAAATCTTCTCTAACAATAAGATGAGATAATTCGAGATTTCTCATTCGAGATATAGCTTTCTTTTGATGTATAAATAATTGAGTTTTTATAGACTCCGGCTGATGAATCTCATCTTCGTTGTCTTGAATTATGGTAAAACAACATCTACGTCTGTGAGCCGTACCATTCATCCAATTATTCGACATTTCTAATCTCTTTACCTATTTTATATAATCTTATACTTAAGATCATTTTTATAAAAATGACTTGTTATTATTGTGTTTATATGAGTAAAAACATACTATTTAACATCAATATGTACATTCGTAATATGAAAATTCCTAGAGACTTCAGAACATTCATTATATATGGCTATAATAATTCGATTCAAACAAATATATATGGATTCTCAAAAAAAGCATGTAGAGGACATAGTGTTTTAGATGGACTGAAATATATCAAACAAAATTATGAGAATTCTCTTATAGTTCCGAACCCGAATTATTGTCATATTTGTGATAGGGGAATTTGTTTAAATTGTCTAATGAATATTAATGGCAATGATGTATCCGCATGTTTAACCGATATGACTGACAAAAATATTATTTATCCCATTTCACCAAAGCCAGATGTCAATAGTGTTACATACAATTGGTTCAATAAATCAAAAGATATCTATATTGAACTTTTAAGTACTTCTGAAAGAAAATATTGTATATGAAACTAATATGTTCTATTTTAAATACTTTTTCTTATTACATCTATCATACTGTTTAAAAACAACTACTACTAAACAGAACAAATATGTTCAATTATTGGAAGACAGGAATATCAATCTTGTTGTTGCACATGGACCTGCTGGAACTGGAAAAAGTTGGCTTGCTTGTAAAATTGCTATAGATGAACTTAAAGCAAATCATGTAAAAAAAATTGTATTAACACGACCTATTGTGTCTGTAGAAGATGAAGACTTAGGATTTTTACCTGGCAATATAGATGAAAAAATGAATCCCTGGATTCAACCATTATATGATATATTTATTGACGAAAAATCAAAAAGTGAACTGAATTCATTATTAAAATGTGGACAAATCGAAATAGTTCCGATCGGATTCATGAGAGGGAGAACATTCTCGGATACATATGTTATTGCAGATGAAATGCAAAATAGTAGTCCAACCCAAATGAAAATGATCATGACTCGAATGGGTGAGAATTCAAAAATTGTTGTCACTGGTGATACCAGTCAATGTGATCTAAAAATTCCAGAAAACGGACTTCATAATTTTTTAAATCTTGTTAAAAATCACTATGAGATAAAGCATAAAATGTATGAAAACCATATTGGTATAGTTGAATTTGATATTGGGGATGTAAAAAGAAGTAAATTTGTTCAAAATATACTTAAAATATACGAAATATAAAATAAGAGTATTCGGCAATAAATCTATATGGATTACCGAAAAGCATTAAACCAAAAGGCTGCTCCCATAAAAGAAAACACTTTAAAGCCAATAGAAAAAACAGTGTATATACCAACTGATGAAGAAAATTATAAAAATAATGTAAAAGATTCGGTAATAACATACTTATTACCTGAATTACATGAAATGTGTACTGAATTTGTTAATGATACTATACTATTAAAAAATCCTATATTATTGGCTCACCATACTGGATATAAAAACTTTGTTATTGAAATGATGAATCTTTTTGAAGAAAGTTGTGATGTTAATATCACTGAAGAGATTGAAGAAGAATCAGAATTAGAAGAAGATCTTGATCCAATGGATATATACAATATCTCAAATGATAAATTTTGATATAAACACATAGTATTCTATTTATTACATTTAATTAATGGTATGTGTTGGATTAGATGAAGTTGGAAGAGGACCCTTCTTTGGTTCTGTTTTTTGTGGAGCAGTAATATGGGATGAGAATAAACCTATAGATCCTCCATGTCCTATTCCAAAATCATGGGACTCTAAAAAAATTTCAGCCAAAAAAAGACAAATTCTCTCAAAATGGATCAAAGAAAACGCTGTTGCATGGGCGATCAGTTCTGCTAGTTCAGAAGAAATTGACCATTATAATATTCTGAAAGCAACCATGATTGGCTTCCATAGAGCCCTTGATTCTATTGATAAACCATTTGATCAAATTTATGTTGATGGAAATCGTTTCGAACCATACTGTGGAGAAGACGATTTTATTCCACATGAATGCTTTGTTAAAGGCGATGATACTCATATCTGTATCGGAATGGCAAGTATTATTGCTAAAGTTGCACACGATGAACACATAGAGACTTTGTGCGATGAAGATCCACAACTTGATGAAAGATATAATTTGAGAAAAAACATGGGATATGGTACTAAAGCTCACATTGAAGGTATATTAAAATATGGATTCACAAAACATCATCGGATAAGTTTCAAAATTAAACAAATTCCACAATCTTACTATGATGATTTTACTAAAACACAAAATTTATAAAAATATTTTATATTGTAATGAATGTTCAACAAAAACTTGTAGTCACTTTTGTTACGGTAGCTATTTTAGTTACAATCGCTGTCGGGCTTCAGTATATAGATAAAGAAAATCTTGACAAAGAAATGATAAAATACTTTCTAGCTGCAGTTATACTCCTGGGATGGTTTTTCTTTGTCTTTATTGCAGACATATCAATGAAAATATCCAGACTTAATAATAAAGTTGAAAAATACCATGATCAAACACAAAAAGACATCAAACAACGCATTCAAAATGCTGAGAAAAATTGTGGAATTACATCTTAAATAATCACCTGTTCTTAATTTATAAAGATCAAATTAGTTATGAAAACCAGAAGACGTACTAAAACACAAAATAAAGTTTTAACACGAAAAAATTCGCTTAGTCCACAAATCATTAACTTAATATCGATATACTGGGATCTTGTTATTGAATATCAAACAAAACAAACTCGTTTTAAAAACTCCTTCAAACAATGTCTTAAATGGAAAAAAAATTTGCCGACCTTTTTTGGTTTATATCCAAGAGCATTCCCCGTTTTAGATAAAGATAACGTATCTCGTCTTAATAATCCAATCGTTGTAATTAACAAATCTATACAAGATTTGAGAAAAGATCTTCTGGTTATTCATAATGAATTCTTACATGTTAACGCTATATGTGAAGTAGAATATAGAACAACGTACAATATTTTACATACTCTTCCCAAAAAGAAACTACAATACATACAAAAAATTTATCCTGATATTAAAAGACGTATTGCTATATCAAGAGCAAAAATTAAAAATAAAAGATACGTAAATAGTTATAAAAAACCTAAAAAAGTCCGTTTTGGTAAAAAACAAACAAGACAACTATATTCATAATTTCAATGAACCAAAATATAGTATATCTTTATACTCATACGTTAACTTATTTACACTATACTCGTATAATTTTAAATTTGTCTGCGTATTTTGCCATCTATACACCTTTTTCTCAAAACCGTAATTATCTTCACTTATCAACTTTATAGATATACTACCAGTACTAAACCCAGAAATGTCCTTATCTTTGCTTTGATGCGATGATTCCAACAACCGATCCATTCCTTCACTTATAGTAAAAAACAAAGTTTCTATATATTTATCTCTAAACTCAATACATTTTGATCTTATTTGTATTGATTTACCATCATGTATTTCTATTGATAAACAATTTTCTAAACTTCCATTCTTATATGGTAAAAGCATATCATACAGTGAACCACTATGATTATATCCTTCTTTAAACAAAAATATATCTTCCGTCTTTAAATCATTACCTGATCCAGTTATACCTATTAATCTACCAATATATTCCTGTGTCCTTCCTATAATATTATGTCCAGTTAAATGTTTATTTATAATTAAACCATCTGTACCCAATTTAACATTTACTTCTTCTCCTACCCCATATCTTATAATATCCCTAAACTCATTCGATATTGTATTTAGTGAATATTTACACAATGTCAGATTTGTTTGAATATTTTTCCATCTATATACTCTCTTACTAGCATCGAACAAAGTCACAGTAGATAGACAGTCCGAGTCAGAACACTCCTCCTCAAAAAAGGGATCCTGCGCCGGCGGAGGAGGCGGCGGCGGAGGAGGAAAAGTCTGGACCTCATCTTCTATTGTCTTACTACTATCTCTTTCTGAATTTACCAAACTAATTAATACATTTCCTTTTAATGATGTATCTATCACATGATTCGAACTATCTAATATCCCATACTTGTTATTATTAACTGTAAAATACAGATTCTCTATATATTTGTTTTGAAAAAGATTGTCTATTGCCTTTATTTGAATAGAATGTTTTCCATTTTTATCTTCTTTCAATCGAATCATCAAATGATTATTTATATTTCCATCCTTATATTTCAATTTTTGGGTACCATACCCATAATACCCATCTGTCATTAATACATATTCTTGTCTCTTTTTATTACTAAAACGACTAATATTAAATATACTACCTACATACTTGCTCGTAGAAGTGGTTAATATCCTTGTATCTGTATCTTTTGGATCCAGTCGAATTCCATTCGAACCAAAAGTTAAAAGAGATATTCCATTATTAATTGATAAATCGGGTATTATATCCTCATTTGAAGCTACATATGGCTTCATTCTTACAAACTCAGTTGAAACTGAAGAATACGTTTGAGAAGACGGTTTCATTCTCACAAACTGAGATGAATCCGTGTCATCCGTGTCATTCGACGGCTGTCCCATTATATACTGCTGTCCCATTATATACTGCGTTGTATTTGCTATATGTGTATAAGAACTCGAACCAGGTTCAAGAGTACTTATATTTGGAACCAATAATACTCTTGTTCGCATCTTTTCAAAATCTTGGTCCGCTTTCGTATCAAAATCAGGAATATTCCCAACCTGAGGTGCTGTTCCTTGTCCACCATAGTCCAACCATGACTCTTGTCGTATTTTATTCTTTCTATTCATTAAATTTACAAGATGCGTATTTGATTGTAATAAATAGTTTATTCCAAGCCTATCACCTCCTCTTGATTTTAAACCATCTAATATTAAATATGCTCTTGTTTTATCCGAATTAAGGTTATCCCAATTACTAAAATCTGTTAGTACATTAGTTCTATTTAATCGTATATAACTATAATTTCCTCCATAAACATCGTCCGAAAATTTTGGAAGTGGAGCATATGTATCTAAAAATGAACTGAGTACATTCCTATCTCCCGGTCTATTCTTATTACCATTTAGTATCCATTGGATTTTTACATGATCATTTACATCATTCCATCTTGGAAATATTTCTGTTATACTCTTACTCAACTCAATATATCTAAACAGACCCATTACTTATATATAATTTTTTAATCTGTGCCATCCACTAAACAATCTCTTATAACCATAACACGGAACTCAAAATTGTCCAGTATTCTTTGATGACTTGTACCAGCTTGATGACCACCCACTGTTAATCCGTTGTGTACAATTCCCACATTCGAGTCCCAGGGATTATTTGGAATAGTCTCTTGATTATTTCCCGCAAGTCCATCATACGTGCCCGACCTCCATGGTAGCCAATTAGCATTTGTACCTGTTGGTCTGTATGATACAGATATTTGAGTGTATTGAAACTGATTACCGGCAGCACATTGTAATGAGTATGTTAATAAATTTTCACCGCCCATGTATCCATGATAAAAGCAATAAACACTAAGATTTCCGAAATC
>CERS01182622.1_pt1 | contig 16298 bp, 19 predicted proteins | sample 356251 | NCBI WGS metagenome assembly CERS01 (sample SAMEA2621020, study PRJEB7988) | marine metagenome | isolation source: saline water (ENVO:00002010), including
AGTGAAACACCAAATATAAAAAGTGAAACACCAAATATAAAAAGTGATGAATTAAAAAATCAATCTAAAGAAAAAAATAATGTTATTTTTACAATGGAAAAGGGTGGTGAAATATCTGGTTTGACTAATTATAAACTAAATTTAGATTCTAATACTATTACTAATGTTTTTGTGCAATTACAAATTCAAGGTATTGATAAAGAATTGGAAATAGGTGTATGTAACAGCACTTATGTAGCACAAGATGTTGACGAGATAAATATTGAACAAGGTGAAATAATAACAATCACAAGTAAAGCTGGCCTTTGGTGGTGGAATGGTGTTAATTCGAATGGTGAAAGTGGTATGTTTCCTGCAAGAAATATACTTCCTATTAATAAAAAAACAATAAAATAGGAATTAATAGTTAAATTGAAGCATAATATTAAAGTATAATTATTACTATTATAACAATGGAATATAATAATAATGAACCGTGTAAAGATTTGTCTGGTAACGTTACATTTGCGGATATGTTTCGTCCAGTTAATTCAACTCAAGTAATTACAGATGATTATGGATATGAATGGAAGAAAGAAACAGCAGGTGGATGGATACGCGTAGAGGATAATTTCTTTATACCTATGGGCCCTAATGGTCAGTTTTATCAACACAAATTTCATTCTGTAGAAAATCAAAAACTTATGCGCGCGTATATGGAGAATAAATCAAATAATGGTATTAAATCTAAATAAATTATGAAATATTACAACTATATAAAAAATCACTTGAAATAGTTTTGAGAGAGAGACAAACATCGCATCTATAAAAATTAGCAGTTCCAGGTTTTGCATTTTTTTTTGGTATAAATTGTTTATTGCATCTTGAACAAAATACAATATTAGTATGAGTAGTATTTAATTGTTGTACTATATTAGTATGATCTAAAAATATATATTCGGAAGTATTTGAATTTTCTTCATTAGAAGTGCTCATTATAAATAATTAATTATTTATATTCTAAATGTTTAATTTGTTTAAATGTTGTGATGTTAACTTTTTCTTTAATTACTTCGATTGGTTCCCATTTTTTAAATTTATGATTGAATACACATTTCATTATAAGTGTCTTATTTAAATCAACATATTTGTCTTCTGATACATCTTCAAAATCGTTTTCATCGTCGCTTTCTTCCAATAAATCTAAATTCCTATTTTCTTTAATATTTCTGAATAAACTGTTTAAGAATACACTTTTTTTATAAGATGAAACACATGCATGATCATAAAATTTATTATTAATACCTGGTTCATGACAATACAGTTCATATATATCATCAACAACCGTAGCTTTAATTTTTAAAATTGCTTCGGTTACAGATTGTTTTTTATATAAAAAAATACCTAAATCTTCATGAAATTTTTTTTTTAAATTAAATATTTTAATACCATAAATATTATAAGGTATTTTTGGTAAATATTTTATTATTTCGTTAAATGATGTCGAAAATAAAGGAATACCAAGAAGTATAAAATTATTATTAAATGATATTTGTTTTACATTATTTTCAAATAAATCGTATATTAATTGTAATTTTCTCTCATAAGTATATTTAACAAGATCAATATTTTTATAAACAAAAATATTTTCACAAGAAAAATAGGATTTGTTATTATGTTTTAAATACGTTCCGTATAAAATTGTTCCTAATGATAGATCATCGTGAAAACAGCATGGAACTATCTTCATCTCTCTAATATTATTATTTTTATTTAATAATAATAGTAAGCAAACATTTTTGTTTTCAATATAAGTAAACCATAACAATGTTTTGCAACCTTTCGGTATTAAGAGAAATAAATTTCCATAAACTTTCTTATGCAAAATATTATCATAAGAAAGTTCTATTTTGGGTAATCTTTTAATTAGATTATTTCGTTTATTATTTGACAACATATAATAACTTTAACTATCGTTTTTAAGTGTATTTATAAAATTAAGTAATTCTTCTTTCATTTCCCCATTATTTGTATCACTCATAGTATTATCAATATTATCAATCATAGTATTATCAATATTATCAATCATAGTAGTATCAATATTATCAATCATCGTAGTATCATTACCAATCATTGTAGTATCATTATAATTCTCTATATAACTCTCTTGATTTATTGTATTATTTAACATATTATCATTATTATTATTATTTAAAATATTATATACTTTTTGTTTTGTAAACTTATTTTTAAAAAATTCATAAAAATAATGTATAAAACCAATAAGTATAACTGAAGTAATAGACCATTTTATTGTCCAAAAAAACATTTTCTATAATGATATCTTAATTTTTAATAGGGATAGAAACGTATTAATGTCTTCAATTATACTATCTGTTATTAAAGTTTCTTTTGTGTTAAAATGACAAGATACTACATCATTTTTTTCATTTTTTTCAATTACCAAATTTACAATGGCCTTTTCTCGCAGTTGATAGTAATATTTTTTGGTGTTAAGCGTTACATAATTATATGGTATTTGATGGTATTCGACATCTTTCACAAATTTACTTGCATCGCATATAATATTGTATTTTTCACACTTAATAATTTTAGTAGTTTCGTCTAATATATTAATTTTATAAATACAATTATCTATATTTTGTAAAATTAGATTTTCAGAAAATATTAGTGATATATTAGCGGTTTTTAATTTAAACTCATCTAAACCTTTTATAATATTATTATTCAAATTATTAATATTTAAAATATTAATATATAGGTTCATTAGTTAAATTATCATAAAGACTTTTTAAATATATTATAAATATATAATGGCCGCCATGATTCAAATGAATTGTCAAGTTAATATAAGTGGTATAGAAAAAAAACTATCTTTAATGACAGAACATGATAATGAAGGAAGAATTTTTATTAATAAAGAAATACATACTGGTAATATATCACGATTACGTTTAAATAGCAATAACCATATAGATGGAATTTATTTTATAACTGTTTATCCAGGTTCAAGTTCACATGCAATAGTTTTACAAATATCAAATAATGGAACAAATTTTGATGTATTTGAACCAAATGGAAAAAAATGGGTAAATAATAAAGAAGAGAAATTTTATACATTAGAAGTATATGTAGACAAACAAATACAAAAATTAAAGACATCTTTATCTCCAAAAAAAGGAGGTTTAAATAATATTGGTGTTTGTGGAATTTGGGGAATTATAATTTCTATTTTATTAAATGGAATAACTAAAGGTATATTTACAAAAGAAGATAAGGAAAAATTTTATAATTTTTTAAATAATGATAAACAAGGTGCTATTGAATTTATAAAAAATATAAAAATAAATTTTTTTAATAAAACGAAAAATTATGAATCACAACAAAAAGTTGAAGAATTTTTAAATTATATAATAAAATTGATTAAAGAAATAATTTATAAACAAGAAATAAATACCAGAAACACAATATCAGAACCAGAACCACAACGAAAATCTCGCAGATTAAATCCAGATCCAAAACAAGCAGCAGAGGTAGGCGGTTCAAGGAAATCACGAAGGAAATCACGAAGCAAATCACGAAGGAAATCACGAAGCAAATCACGAAGGAAATCACGAGTAAAAAAACGAAGTAAAACACAAAAAAGAAGATAAAAATAATAAATATATAATACAAACAATTTAAACCTATAAAAATAATATTTTTAGAACCAAATGACAAGCATTGTGTTAATTGATAAAGGTGGCAATATTAAAGAAACAAAGGTTAAAAAATTAACCAGAGAAACTATTTATTCTAAATGCGGGTTTAGAAAAAAAGAGGACTTTGATTTAAGAACTACGTGGAATTTAAAAATTGAAGAGACAGATTATAAAATTGAACTATGGTCCAGAAATGTTGGGAAAGCAGGAACAGAAAATAAATATGATTTTCCACCACCTATAGATAACGAGCTTTACTTTGGTACATGTGGACTAATAAATATTAATAAAGACGACACTATAACAGATTTAACAATAGAAGAGTGGAATAAAATATACGAGAAACTATTTGGAGGATTTGAGGATCTTAATAGCAATGAAGAAGAGAGTGATGACGAATTAGAAAATGTACCGGACGAACTAAAAACAAATGGTTATTTAAAAGACGGTTTTGTAGTAAGCAGTAATAGTGATGAGAATAGCGATGATGACAGTGATTATAATAGTAGTGATGAAACAGGCAGTGAAATAGAAGAGGAAGAATATTGTTACTCAGATGAATATGACGAGACTGAGGATGAGGAGGATAATGAGGATGAGGATGAGGAGGATAATGAATCTGAAAACGATGAAGAGAGTAAAAAATAAAAAGAAATAAATAATATAATATAAAATTGAATTAATATAAATATCTTTGGGTAGATAATATAAATGAGACAAATAAAAAATCCGGATGAATTCAGAGATAATATTTGTAAAAATTTAAATAAAATAATTAGCGATATAAAAATATGTAAGAATATAGAAAAGGGATTGGTTAATTATTCTATTAAGAAAGCAAATGACATTAATATAGTAAAAAAATGGGATAATGAATATTTTGTTTTAATATATATTGACAGATTGCGAACAATTATGATGAATCTTGAAAACAATGAGGAATTATTAAATAGCATAATTAATAAAAAAATAAAAGCACATAAAATAAGTTATTTGTCACATCAAGATATGCGACCTGAAAAATGGAAAACACTAATAGATAATAAAAAGGAACGTGATGAGAATTTATATTCACCAAAAATAGATGCGAATACTGACAATTTTACGTGCAGGAAGTGTAAATCGAATAGATGTAGTTATTATCAATTACAAACACGGTCTGGTGATGAACCGATGACAACATTTGTCAGCTGCATTGATTGTGGTAATCGATGGAAATGTTAGATAAAAAAGCAAAAATAATTTAATTTTTTATATTAATTAAATTATTAACCAGTCAATATTTCCAGATCTTCTAAATGCCAATATTCAAACCCGGAACACGGCAAGGGTCGTTTAATGATAAAAGGTAATTTTTTATTTTCTAACTCTTTTTTTGCGATTAAATATGGGTCTATGATATTTTCATCTATCTTAATAAATGGTTGGGCTCCTTGCTCAATTTGTTTTGCACGCTGGCCCAAGATTCTTGTATATTCGTATTTAGTAAGGAAAGGTAATGTTTTATGCAAAGGGTCAATTATAATACCATTTTCATCTCTGGTAATTTTTGTTAAGTTCGTAATTTCATTATAATTGCTTGAAAGCGTTTCTTGATGAAAATGTAAAAGTTTACTATTATCACTATTTAATTTTTGTAAATATTCGTCGTTATCATCTTCGTCTGACGATAAATCATCATCACTACTAACATTATTAGTGGTGTTAATAATGCTCTCTAAATTAATTTTCGATTTGTTATCAGTTGTAATAGGTTCTTTAATACCAATTTCATCTACTAAATCATTTATTGTATCTTCACTATTTATTGAAATATTGTCATCTTCTTCCTCTTCTTCATCATCATCTTCCTCATCTCCGCCTTCTGTTACTTCCTCATCATCACCTTCATCTTGACCACCTTCTTCGTCAACATTCTCCTTTTGAAACTCATCATCTTCTTTATTTTTTAAATACTCTTCCATCCATAATTTAAGTTTTTTACGTAGCCATTTTTTTTTTGATTCTAAATTAATATTTAATTTATTTTCAATTATTTTTCGTATATCATTCGTTGTTAAATCATTAATATCATCGCCACGGTCATTTAAAATAATCAACGCTTCATTCCAAATTAAATCATCTGTAATATTTTCATCTAATTCATTTTTATCTTCTTGTTTACTATTTCCTAAATTCATTTCTTTATAAATTAAATATATACTTTTAAACTATTTCAATTTATAAAAAAAAATAATAAATATTCTATATTTATATATTATCTATTTATTCTTCCAAGTTGTATCACAAACCGCACACAAATAAACATAGTCCATATTAATATCATTATTACGAATATATAATATTTCCCTATCACTATCATCATCATTCTTGTTGCTATCACATTTTTGATTTGGACATCTTATTGTAGTTGTTCTTGGAAGCGTTGGGTCATATTTTGTATATTCATTAATTAAATTAATATTGGTGTTATTGTTTTGTAAATCTGCTTCATAAACACAAATGTTTTCATTTAGATTATTGTTTTCGTCGCCACAATTACGGCAATAATGAACCAATTTATCATCACCGTCATCGCTGTTAATTTTAAGATAATACATATTATCACAGTTTTTACAAAAATTCATTTGATATATAATAATATATTAGATGAATTTTAATTCAATTTTTTAATAATTTATATATTTCGTCTATTTTATTTTTAGTATTGGTATAGGATGTTTTAACTTTCATTCTGTAAAACCCTGTTTCTAATACTTCATCATTTAAATTTATATTTGTTTCCAAATTACATATAATATCATTGTAATTTTCTAAAAACTTTCGCACCATTATTTCATGTAACTCTGGAAAATTAATTTTAATGTTCTCATTTATTATCATCGATGCAATAGCAATTTCATAATTTTTATATTTAATAATTTTGTTATATTTATTGTAATCATCGTGCTGTATTGTTATACCAGGTTCGTTTAAAAAAGGTTCGTCCGTAAGAACAGAAGCACAAATGCAAAGCAATATACTGCTAATGCTTTGGCAAGACGTCCATTGTGGTCCTTTCCACGTATTTAATATAGATATACAAACTTTCCCACTTCTATATAAATTAGGATTAAATCGGGTAATACCATCGTTTGTATGATATGTAACGCTCGGCGGTTTGATTGGATAATCTGGAGGGAATTTAAAGGTAAATAAATAATTACCATAAGTATAGGGTGTATCACGTGGACCAATAATTAATGCTTGTCCAGAAAGGATATCATCTTCGCTGTGTTTATAATAAATACCATGCTCCTCTAATGGATTGTTATAAATTTCCTTAACATCTTTAGCTAATCGTTTAATTGCATCTTTAGTTATAAAAACTTCGTTTGTTATACTTGACATAGTGATATTATTTAAATACTATATTATTTAAATAATTTTAAAAAAATATAAAAGTTCAGAAAATTATTATTAATCTAAATTGACATAAAAATATCTATGATAAATATATTCAACAATGAACCATGGAATTTTTGAAAAATATATAAGGGGGAAAATAATACCCAAAGGGTCTAATATTAATTATACTAATACCCGTATTGGAGACAAAAATAAAAATATTTATGGTGGAACATACTTTATTGATGATAATGATTACGAGCTCTTCATGAATAAATATTATGCTCATCTTTTTCAAGAAGGCAATAAAGAATATTTAACAGAAAAACAGTTAATAGAAGATGGTCCAATATTGTTGGACATCGATCTAAGGTATAATTATGATGTTACGGAAAAACAACATACCGAAGAACATATAATAGATTTAATAACCGAATATATGGAACATTGCAGTAAAAATTTATTGGATCATCTCGATGATACAGATATTGAAGTATATGTAACAGAAAAAAAGGATGTTAATCGTGTAAACGAACCTAATAAAAAATTAACTAAGGATGGAGTTCACATATTAATTGGATTGGCATTGAATAAGAAATATCAAGTATACAATCGCGAAAAAATAATACCCGAAATAGAAAGAATATGGAGTGATTTACCATTAGAAAATACCTTTGAGGATGTATTTGATAAGGGGATCGTAGAGGGGTCGGTAAATTGGCAGATGTATGGTTCGCGCAAACCCAACCATAAATCATATTTGCTAAAATATCATTACACGTTAAATTACGATGTGAACGACGAAGAATGGAAATTTGAAAAAAATGATATTGAAAAATTCGATTTGAAAAAGAATATTTATAAATTATCTGCAAGATATAATAAACATCCCTCTTTTCCTATAAAAAAAACAATAGAGGAAGAATTAAAAAATTTTAATGTTAGAAGTAATAAATCAAAAAAACGTAAAATAACTTCTTTGGATGAGATCCGCGACGAAGAAACATTAGATATTGCAATTAAAAATTGGTTAGAGAATATAAACAGCGTTGATTATAAACTGAAAGAGACTCATGAATATACAATGATTTTACCGGATAGTTATTATGGAGCAGGTAGTTATACTAACTGGATTAAAGTTGGTTGGGCTCTTGCAAGCACCGATCCAAAAATGTTATTAACGTGGATTAAATTTAGTAGTCAGAGTAAAGAATTTGATTGGAATAGTATATCAGATTTATTTGATAAATGGAAAACGTTTGATTTTGATAATCCGGATAATTTGACACATCGTTCAATTATGTATTGGGCAAAAAGAAATTCTCCATTAGAATATAAAAAAATAAGAGAAAATACGGTTGATTATTTCATCCAGGAATCGCTCAGCATGACTGAGTTTGACTTAGCAAATGTATTATTTAATATTTATAAAGATCAATACGTATGTGTTAGTATTAAAAATAACTGTTGGTATGAATATAAAAATAATAGATGGTATGAGATAGATTGTGGTAATTCGCTTAGAATTAAAATATCTACGACGATGCACGACGAATATCTTAAAATTGTAAAAAAATCGACTGATAAACTTGCCCTAATAGATAATGACGAACCTGAATATGAACAAGTGCGTAAACAGATTTCCAAGTTAACTGAGATATGTAAACTTTGTAAAATGACACAAAGAAAAAATAATATTATGAGAGAAGCACGGGAGTTATTCTTCGACAAAGACTTCATTGATAAATTGGATCAGAATCCATATTTGTTGTGTTTTAATAACTACGTAATTGATTTTAAAAATAAAATACATAGAAAAGGACAACCAGACGATTATATATCTAAATGTACCAATATAGATTATGCATCATTAAATAAGAAAAAACAGGGACCAATTATTGATGAAATAACCAGTTTTATTAGACAACTATTTCCAAATGAAGATTTATATAAATATATGTTTCAGCATTTGGCGTCTATACTTGTCGGAACAAATGAGAATCAAACTTTTAATATATACACAGGTTCCGGAAGAAACGGAAAATCAAAATTAGTGGATTTGATGTCTAAATGTTTGGGTGATTATAAGGGAACCGTTCCGATAACATTAATTACACAAAAGCGCAATAGTATTGGAAGCACTTCGTCTGAAATAGTTCAATTGATGGGTGTTAGATATGCTGTAATGCAGGAACCATCAAAAGGAGACAAAATTAATGAAGGTATTATGAAAGAAATTACTGGTGGAGATCCAATACAGGGAAGGGCACTATTTAAAGATATGGTGACTTTTATACCACAATTTAAGTTGGTTGTATGTACGAACACGTTATTTGACATTAAGAGCAACGATGATGGTACATGGAGAAGAATTCGCGTTTGCGATTTTATGTCAAAATTTTTAGAAAATCCTTACAGTGACGAAGATAAGTTTCCTAAAGAGAATTATCCATATCAATATAAAATTGATAAAAATATAGATGAAAAATTTGATGTTTGGGCTCCTGTATTAATGTCAATGTTGGTAGATATGTCTTATAAAGATCAGGGCAATGTAGAGGATTGTAAAATCGTTATGGGTAGCAGCGATCAATACAGAGAAGGACAGGATTATCTTACCGAGTTTGTGAAAGAGAAAATAACAAAGGAAAGTGGTGGAAAAATTAAAAAAACTGAATTACACGAAGAGTTCAAACAATGGTATAACAGTAATTATGGACGCAACGTTCCAAAAATAAAAGAATTAAATGAGTTTATGGAAGCAAAATACGGTAAATATAAACAAGGTTGGCATAATATTAAAATTATTTATGACGATGATGAGGATGATGAATAAAAATTATATGTATAACATTTATTCATTATAAGTATGTATATTTGCAACTCATAGCGCTACTATTTCTTAGTTTTTATCTTTATAATTTTGACAATTATAATGATAATCATAATGTATCTGGTCCAGAACTACCATTTTCAGATGGGGTTAGAAAATTACACTCGCCAATTTTACCGCCCTTAGAAGCTCCTCTACATCTACGACCCTCACCATAACTTATATAGAGTATGTAATTTATTAAGAAAGGAAATATGCTATACAGTATAATAAAAAATAATATTTTTTTATTTTTATATACAAATTTCTTTTGAAAATTACCAAATAATATATATATTATAAATAATGCGTAGTATAAGAACAATACAATATATCTTGAACTTAAAATATTTTTAATCTCAATATTTTCATAATCAAACATTCTATTATTTCTATTTATATTTCCACTTATTCTATCTAAATTAATCTCCAGTATTTGATTTTCCTTAATTAATTTATTTTGATAATCATACAATTTATCATATGTACTCTGTAAGTTACCTATTTTTTTATGTAATTCAATTTTTTCTTGCCTTGAATTTGCTTGTTTCTGTTGTTGTTGCAAACCTCTACGAGAAGCAATAGTCTCTCTTTGAATAGCTAAATAATTATTATATGCCTGTTCTCCATTAACAGCAATATACCATTCCTTATGAGAGGATTTTACTTTTTCTGGTATACTATCTTGAATACCCCTATTACCTTGCCAAGTATTATATAATTTTTGAACTCGTTTTTCTTCGCGACAATCGCTATCACAAGCTGCATTTGTTTTAACGGTTTGTATCATCCCATTGATATCCTTTACACTTATACCCAGTTTTTGTAATGTTTCATCGGCCATTAATATTTATATTAATAATAGAAAATTAATATAAATAAACAAAAAATATTGTTAAATCACAATTAAGAATTATATGGTTTTACATTGTAAGATGTTTGACTCATTACATTATTTGGTAATCCTTTTGTGAATCCTTCATCACTATGTTTACTATGACTCTCGTGGTCGTGATACTGTAAATACATATGTTTTCCTTGTGATTTCTTTTCTTTAGGTATACAAGTTCTTGAAACAGTATCATATATCATTCCATCAGAACAACACTTTGCACCAACACAATCATTATCAAATAGAGAAGTAGTTACTCTATCTTCTTCGGGTTCTTCTACATAGTCCGGCATGACTCCAGTTGGGGGGGTAAAATCCCAATTAAATTTATCATAGTTCATATTATCACGTCTCGTTATATCAAGAACAAGTAAAGATATTCTTAATCCTGCAAAAAATATAACGATTCCAATTAATACGACAACAATATTTTGAGGCAATAACTCCTTTTTTATAACATATGTTAGAATTAATACTAATATACACGATACTAATAACGTTTTCATTACGTTCGCGTGAGCATTATATTTTTTTCCATGATACGTATTAATTTCTGTCATACGTTTTTTGCTGTTTTTTTCATCTGCAAGAAGTTTATATTTTTTTTTTGCGACTTCAACTTCATTATTTATAATATCGGTAACTGATTTTTGGTCGTGTAAATTAATTTTTGAATCCGTAATACTTACGTGTAATTCACTATACATTGATGTTAAATCTTTTAACATGCTTATGCGTATTTTTGACAATTGATCTATTTGATTTATAATATTTTTCTGCATTTCTGTTCCTGGTTGAACCACAGATAAATCATTTAACAAAGTATATAGGTCCTTTTCTATAGTTTGAATATCTTGGATACTTTTAAATATTTCCGTTTGTCTTTTTGTAACTTGATCTGAATCTACGCCCATATATAAAGATATTAGATAATATTATTACTTTTGTTTAACTATCTTCATACTTGCGATTACAACAACTATTGTGGCAATCGTCCATAATAAATACTCTTTATTGTCCTTAATTAATTGGAGCTCGCTGTCCATTTCCATTGCGTTTAAATTATATATTTTAGTTTTTATATCTTTTGAATTAGTGTCCAATGTTGTATATTCGGAAAGATTTTTTTTAAATCTTTTTATATCTTCTTTTGTTTCTAAAGATATTCCAGCATCTTCTATTGAAAGTTTATTGATAGCTTTTCTAAATTCATTATTACTTTTTGCAAGTTCTTTTTTTGATCTTGTCAAAACATTTACCTCATCTTGCGTTATTAATCCTAATTCTGTTAATCTTTTTATATCAGAATTATTATCTAAATTATATTTATCCCAATCAACACCGGTTGTATCTGTAATACGAGTATTATGTCTATTATTTTCTTTAGGTACATCGGCTTTAACATATAACAATCCGCTTGAATCCTCGGTGCGATATCTTTGTTGTTTTATCATATGATTTTTTAATTCACAACCATTGTGCATATTTTTTGAGAAAAAATAACCACCACAATCATTATTTTCATCACATTTAATTTTACAATCAGCATTACTTAATCCATCAAATTTGGCAATAGTTAAACTATTATCAGTACTATTATGATTGCCTATATCTAAATACGGAGCTGCATTTTGTAATCCTTCTAACGTAGTAAAAGATTCTGTATGTTCTGTTAATGTGCCATCGTATGAAACATAACCAGTATTTTGTATATTATCCGGGTCTTCTTTGCTAATCTCATATAGTGTATATGAATTGCTTGTATCACCATAACCTATTAATTCGTTATTAACTTTACATTCAAACGTTTCATAGCACAATTGAAGACCACTGCGCGTCATGATTATATAACAATTTCCGGATGGCGAACCAATGAACTCATTTTCTTCTAAATATTCGCCTGGTCTAATATAATTTCTACGATATTTACCATTTTTTGCCATATATTCTTCACGCTCTACACCAACTTTATTTGTATTACTTTGCCAAATAATTCTACCTCCATATCTGAATTGAATGTTACCGGTATCTGTTAATATTAATCTGTAAGCATTACAACTATTAATTTCACGACGACAGTCGAAAAACGCCCACCTTCCCCATGCTTCGGCACCAACATTTCTTGATTTAAATGGACCATTGCCGCATTTATAATTCGATTGAAATGATTTTCTACATCCACGAGCAGGGTCATACTGTCCACCACCCCTGCCAACTAAAAACCACATATATGGTGAGTCCCATCTATACCGCCTGCGACGGTTTTTTACGTATTTAGTCCAATTACCAATAGAAACTCTGTGTCTTGGTAATGGTGCTGGTTTCCTAAAATAGCTGCTTATTCTTCTTGGTCTTGAGCTACCACCACCCATTTATATACTTATAATTATAATATATTATTATTTATAATCTAATATCATATTATAATTTAGCGCCATTTGATTCGTCCATTACAATTTACACCATAACTTGCTGTTGTATTATTTGTATTAACATATCCTCCGAGTTCTTTATGACATCTTGTGTTGGGTCTAAAACGTGTAACCTGCCATTTAACCGGTCGAGTATAGAGCCTCGATGGTCCTAATGCTATCTGCCCATTTTTCATCAACCCGCCCTTTATTTGTTGATTTTTGTATACGTTATTTGGTAATAATTGATATGATACGTTTCTTCTGGTAGCAATTCCATTTGATTTTGCCGAAGTAACATTTTTTCCTATATAACATTTTGAACCACTGTCAGAACCATCGCGCATAGCAAACAAATTATATCCTCTGTCGTGAGCTCTTGTTTTACAATTACTAAATGTTGTTTTAGAACCTAAATCACTCTGAAACTCCATTTGTGTTGATCTTGGAGCAGCTTCATAACACCCACGATAACTAAAAGGTGAATTTTTTGGCGCTATCGTTGTAACCTGTATATTTCTACCTTCTTTACCACACGGCTGAGCGGTAGTCATTGGTGCTCCAACTATTAATGGGGGGTCGGTTGGTATTACACTACCTTCTTTTTTCCATTCTGGTCTAAAGTAAATATCTAATTGTTCCCAATTTGTAGGGCAACCATTTTTTCCGGATGTACTCTTAAATATATTCCAACTGGGATAACGTTTAAAATATCCTTTTTGTGTAACATAACCTATAGTGCCATTTGTAAATCTTATATTTGAACCAGAATATCTATTATTTTTAGCGGTTGCATCAATAAAAGATACTGTTTTTTCTAATAAATTTTTATGTTTATTTGAATAATCACTTAATTTACGGTTACGATCATCCAGGATTGTTTTCATTTCTTTCTCTCGTGCTTCCTGTTCATCCTTAATATGTTTTGGTATATCGGACTCAAAACTTTCTATACCACTATTAAACATTATGGTATCGTCCAAAACATTAGTTATATTTCTTGAAATGTTATCTAAAAATTTTTCGGAATAATTATTATTTAAAATATTCTCGTCATTATTCATTAAAAGCGAACTCATTAATTAATATAATATGATATAAAATAATATGAAATATTATATGAAATATTATACAAATTGATAAATTATTAAAAATATTATTGATATTAAAATAATAATATCTATATTATTTGTTTCTAAATAAATAAATGATCTTATTGCTAAAAAAATGATTATTATAACAAAAAAAGTGATTATTAAATATTTTGCATTTACAGATTTATTATTTAGTTTTCCATCTTTATTTTTATTTACTAAATCTTTTACTTCATCTGTAATATTATTTAATTTTATCCTTTCATTTTGTAAATCATTAAAAGGTTTTTTAATACCTGCTTTTATTTGTGTAAATAATGAAGTATTTTCATTCTTAGTATCTTCAAAATCTGGTTGCATACTTTCTACTCTATCAACTAATGTTTTTATTGTCTCATTTATTTCGTCTAATTTTTGTAATTCTGTAGTTCTACTTTTTTGTTGCTTTATTTTTTTAATATACACTCTATATGTTTTTTCATATTCGACAATCAATTGATCTAATTCAATTTGAATAAATTTTAATTCTTCTGTATTATCTTCAAAACTTATGCTCGTCATATAATATATATTAATATAAGTTATAAATTATAAATTATAAAATTTATATTTTATAATTTATTTGATATTATTTTTTTTTATTATCTTGGTTACATCATTTATGATTTTGTCCTTATTTTTGACTAATGTATCTATAGATTCGCCTACAGATTTAACTTTAATATTTTTAATGCTGTTAATATTATTATTTAATACAACTTTACCTGCATTAAATATTTTAACATTATCAATAAAATGTATGAATTGTTCGTATTTATATTGTAACATATAAAAACACACTGTTCCGATTATAAAAAAAATTCCAATTAAGATATTTGATAATTTATATTTATGAAACGTATCATTTGTATCATAATATAATTTAATTGAACTACTATTACTATCTTTTATTCTATTTTGTTTACCTTTTAGATCAGTATTTTTTATTTCAAGGTCACTAATATTTTCACTTAACGTGTTAATGTCATCTAATAGTTTTTTTTCACTTTCTTTCAATATATCAATAGTCATTTATATATTATTGAGAACAAATTCTATAAAATTTATTTTCTATTGAAGTTTTACTATTTCTGGTAATCTCGCATATTTCTCCTGGACGAATACCAATCGCTTGACTAACCGGACTAAATCTATCTATATCGGGAAATTCATCATCATTCTTAATAAAATATTTTTTTTTTATTTCAATTGCCTCTTCATTTGTGAGGACTTTATGATGTGGTACTAAATCATGGTCCAAAACATTAAATAGTAATCTTTTAATATTAAAAACAATTATAAAAATTTTATCTCTTTCAAAAATATGTTTTAATGTTTTTTTAATAGTATCATTCGGTTCATCTTTCATTATAATAATTAATGTATCTGTCTCTTTTAAAATATCATCAATATTAAATAGATCCTCAATATAATCATATATATTTGCAGGTCTTAAAGTTTTGGCTAGATGATACTTAATATATACCTTTTTATTGCTTTGACTATCTTCTAACAACATGTCTAATTGCTTGGATTTATACATGCTCTCTACTTCAGAAAAACTGGTTTCGCTATAATTTTCAATATTATAATCTTGTCTTTCAGATAAGTTCAGTATAGTATTTCTTGATTTAAAAATTTCTTGTATTTCTTCCATATTTACTTATAATAAGTAAGTATTTTTTAATTCAATTTTATATCTTTTTTATATTATCTTCGTTTTCCTCTTCATCATTTTTTTTATCTATATTTGTTAATAAATTTAAATCATTTTCGGATGTTATGGGTTGTTTTATTGATGATGTTTCTAAACTTGTTTCATCTGTGGCAGGTGTTTCAATAGTTATCACTTCTGCGGGCGCTGTTTCTACGGGCGCTGTTTCTACGGGCGCTGTTTCTACG
>CERS01017872.1_pt1 | contig 16020 bp, 18 predicted proteins | sample 356251 | NCBI WGS metagenome assembly CERS01 (sample SAMEA2621020, study PRJEB7988) | marine metagenome | isolation source: saline water (ENVO:00002010), including
GGCTGTTAACCACCAGGTCGGGGGTTCGAGTCCCTCCTCCGGAGCAATATAAATAACGGCTATCCTTTTATAGTTTAGCCGTTATTTTCACTGATTTAAATGATGATGTAATCAATAGTTAAGGAATTGACTTAATGATTGATTAATCAATAAGTTTATTCTTGATAATCTTGAGGAAAAATGAATAATCGTGGTGAAGAAAGACGTTCTGAAGATCGTAGAGCGAAAAATGATCGTCGCAAGGAAAATATTCCAGTTGCTAATGACCGACGTTCTGGCATTGATCGTAGAAATAATACTGATCGTAGATCAGGAGACGACAGACGTCAGGATTGAACTTAGTGCTTTCTAAAGTAAATCAATTTACTTCATTAGTCTTGACATTATGGCTGACTGTTTTCACTCAGCTATCAGTTTTACATGTTGGACATGCTCATGACCTTTTGCCAGTTGAGCAAAATATGTGTGATGAGAATTGTGATGATTCTGCACATGATAAAGCTGGAGATTCATGCGACTGGTTTATTGCTAATAGACTCATTGTGCATAGCGGATCTTTCTTAGATCATTCATCTCCACTATATTTAGAATTAACCTCTGAAGTTTTTACTAATTTAGAATTTCATTATTTTGCTATTGAGCACGCAAATTTTTCGACACGTGCCCCACCTACCTATACTATTTAAAAAATAAATAATTCAGCAGTTGATAGCTGACAAAAAAACAAACTTAATTAATAAAATAAAAATAAAATAAGGAGCTATAATGTCAATTATTGATATTAGCACTTCACGCAATTACTTGTACACCCTTTTAGCTGGATTTGTACTTTTATTTGCAGTTAGTTGTGAAGATAAAAACGATGACGATGAAGGTCATACTGATGCGGATGGTTTTGTTCTTGAAACAGAAGATGGTGTACAGGCCTACAAAGAGCTTAAAGGAGTCGTAACTGGATCTATCTCTCTTGGGGTAGGGGACACCTTGCACTATATGGTCCATTTTCTTGATCATGATGGAAAAGAAATTGAACATGAAGAAGACGGTCATGATGACCATGGCCATGATGACCATGGTGATGATGAAGATGGAGTTAGGGTATCGGGCGCTAATGCATCTATAGCCGTTGTTGAGATGGTTGAAGAAGAAGAAGACGGTCACGATGATCATGATCACGGCGATGAGCATGGAGATAAAGTCCTGCAAATTGTTGGCGTTTCAAATGGTACAACCTCCTTCAAGCTTGAGTTGATGCATGGTGATCATGCTGATTACACATCAGCTAACCTTGTGCCTGTAGTTGTCAAATAAACGCAATAATAAACAATGTTCTTGTAGTTGCAAAGTCAATCGTGGGATCATTGTAGTAACTTCGGCTTTGAGCATGCTTTTTGCTCAAAGCCGTACTGTTACTGGTTTTGTTTTTGATAAAGAAAAGCAATATCCACTTCAAAGCGTAAATATATTTGTATTTGGGGAAGATATAGGGACTGTATCAAAAGAAGATGGTTCTTTTGAAATTCAAAATATACCCAAAGAGTCTTTTAGTTTATCCTTTGCGCTGATTGGGTATCAAGATACCACAGTTTTAATAAATTCCAATAAGACCAATATTGATTTAGGCCCTATTTATCTTAATATTGAAATTTTGCATTTTAATGAGATATCTGTTGGCGCCCACCCTGAGCTTAAAGGTTCAAAAACCATATCAACCATTTCTCTTTCTGGATCAGAAATGCATGAAAAAATGAAAGGAACGCTAGCGGCTACACTTTCTGATGAAATGGGGGTGGAGGTAGGTTCAATGGGTCAGGCTACAGCAAGACCCATTCTTAGAGGGTATTCTGGCGATCGTTTCTTGATGACTGATGGTGGTTTAAAATTAGGAGACCTTTCTCAAACCTCTGCAGATCATGCTGTGAGCATAGATATGACAACCGCTCAGAGCATTGAAGTCATAAGAGGTGCTAAATCTTTGATTTATGGCTCGAATGCGATTGCTGGAGTAATTGACATAGATAAAAATTCAATGCCAGAAGTCAAGTTTGACCATTCACATTTTCATGGAATAATTGGGGGAGAGTCTGGAAATAGTAGTGTATTTACCAACGTAGTGTATCACTTACCTTTTAAAAACAATCAATTAAGATTTTCAGTCTTGAATCGTTCTGCTGGAGATCAAATGACTCCGGTGGGTGTTTTGAAGAATACATCCGTGAATAATAATGAATTTTTTACAGGAATTTCAAATTATGGAGATAAAGGTAGAACCAGTGCTTCGGTAGAGTTTTTGTCAATGAATTATGGTATACCAGGAAGTCCGGAAGGCCATATTAGCGGTGTTGACCTTGAAATGAAGAAGATTACACAAAAATTAATTCTACATCGAGATATTCAATTATTTGATAAATATAATATTTTTGATCTTGAACAAAGATTTGTTGGTTACGAGCATAGAGAATTTGAATCCAATGATAATTATGCAGCTGTAAGGTTGAGGCAACAAATATTGTCTGTGCAAGGAAAGCTTTCTGGATTTGGAAGGGCACTAGGTTCTTTGTTTCAATATAGAAAGTTTAGCGCTGGAGGGTTCTACTGGACGCCCAACACTGATGAAATTAATCTAGCCTTATTTTCTTTTAGAGAGATTGATTTAAAAAATTTTACGCTGCAAAATTCGTTTAGATATGAAATGCTCTCAGTACTTCCCATTGTTTCTGAGGTTCTTTTCTCAAACTTTGACAAATCTCAAGTTAAAGATAGAACATTTCATCTGGGCTCGGCGATGCTCACTTTATTGAAAGATTGGAATCATTGGGCACTTTCAACGAGCGCTATGTACACCCAACGCGCTCCCGGTATCGAAGATTTATTTTCTGATGGACCTCATCTGGGCAGCTACTCTTACGAAATTGGTCAACCCAATCTTGATTTAGAATCAACATTAGGATTTGAAATATCTACTAAATATGAGAAAAATAAATTTTCTTCAAGCGTAACTGCGTTCAATAATTACAGCCCTAATTATCATTTATTTTCAAAGATTGGAAATGGATATGTCCCAGGGTCAGATTGGATTGAATGGGGCAGTGGATCTACTGGATGGCTTTACAAATATCGAATGAAGGGTATTGAGGCAAATATATCTGGCTTAGAGTTCGATCTCTCTTACAAAGTGAATAATGCAACCTTTAGCGTTGATTACTCTACGGTGATTGGAGAAGATATTACCGCTTCAATGCCTCTGCCTTATATGCCCGCATCGAAAGCAAGAGGAAGGATTTCATTTAAAGGAAAAAATAATTTATCCTACACATTTCAGGCTGTTAAAGGGTTCGATCAGAAAAGATTGGGTCAATTTGAAGATCAAACAGATGGATATATCTGTATGGACCTTTACGGAAGCTACAGCATAAATAGAAAGAACGGCTCTCATAAGATTATCTTCCAAATTGACAATATTTTTGATCAAATCTATTATAATCATCTTTCTAGAATAAAATCAATCATGCCTGAAACCGGAAGAAGCATAACGCTTCAATATAGATTCTTGTTCTAGTAAGATTACCATTCAAAACCTAAATCTCTAAATGTATTATTAAGTATATTTAGGTATGAAAAAAATCATTTTAATTACACTTTACTGTTTTGCTTTGCAGCTTGTCGCGCAAAGCAAAAAAAATCCTGCGGAAGGAATTTTTATGGACAAAGTTGAAAAAACTGATAAAGAGTGGCAAACATGCCTCACGCCCGCAGAGTACCAAATACTTCGAGAAAAAGGGACTGAACGCGCCTTTACTGGAAAATATAATAATCATAAAGAAGATGGTGTTTACGTTTGCGCAGGTTGCGATAATCAATTGTTTAGTTCAAAAACGAAGTATGATTCAGGCTCAGGCTGGCCTGCTTTTTATGATGCTCTTGATAAAACAAAAGTAAATACAAAAATGGATTATAGCTTTGGAATGAAGCGTATCGAAGTTACCTGTGGCAAATGCGACTCTCACTTAGGTCATGTATTTGAAGATGGACCGAGACCTACAGGACTAAGATACTGTATAAATTCCTTAGCATTAGATTTTGTATCAAAAAATAACTAACAATTCTAATATTAAGGGACTAAAATGGAATTATTTTATTTTACAGTTGGATGGGTTGTATCACTTGCAGGATTTTATGTGATCCATAAACTTATTATGATGGCCGAAGAGAAAGAGAATTAATTAAAGTTCGATTATTTCAATAATGAAAAAAATAATTATTTACAGTACAGATTGGTGTAGATATTGTGATCTAGCTAAAATGTTTCTAGATAAAAAAGGATGGAAGTATGAAGAAATCAATATTGAAAAACTTGGATGGAATCGTTCAAAATTATTAGAAGTCGGAAAGGCGACAACGGTTCCTCAAATTGTGATTGACGGAGAACCAATCGGTGGTTATGACGACCTAATAAAGCTTTATAGATAATTTTGAAATGAACTTATTATTTAATAGCATCTCAAATATTAAGATAGAAATATGACTGATCAGAACAATCGTTTTTCTAGCAGATTGACGTTCTTGTTAAGTGCCTTAGGTATTGCGGTAGGTACGGGAAATATATGGCGCTTTCCAAGAATTGTAGCATCAAATGCTGGTGAAGATGGCGCAGGCGCTTTCCTTGTTGCCTGGATAACATTTCTCTTTCTGTGGAGTATTCCTTTAATTATTGTTGAGTACGTCATGGGTCGCCAATCACGAATGGGCACCATTGGAGCCTTTGCTAATTTTATGGGAAAGCCATTTGCGTTTCTTGGAGGATTTGTAGGTTTTGTTTCAACCGCTATTGCTTTTTTCTATTCCGTAATTGTAGGATGGAATATTTATTACTTTGGAGTAATTACCTTTACTGATCTACCGCAAACCAATCAGGCATCATTAATGCTATGGAGTTCATTTCAGGATAGTTTATTTCCTATTCTTTTTCATGGTGTAGCGATGACTGTTGGAGGATTGGCTATATATAAAGGAGTATCCTCAATAGAAAAAGTCAACAAGGTGTTAATTCCTGTATTGCTCGGTATTGTCATCCTATCAGTTCTACGAGCCATAAGCTTACCTGGGTCGTTTGAAGGAATTTCATATTTATTTACGCCAGACTGGTCTCAGTTAAAGCGACCGGGTATCTGGGTTGATGCCCTTGCTCAAAATGCTTTTGATACCGGAGCGGGATTTGGACTATTTCTAACATACGCTATTTATATTAAAAAACGTTATGGTGTTGTAAAGAATGCATTTACAACAGCAATTGGAAATAATCTGGTTTCTATGCTAGCCGCAATAATGATCTTCAGTACAGTTTTTTCCATACTTGGCAATGAGATGGGAATGCAACAATCTGAAATTTTAGAAATAATGAAAACTTCTGGTCCGGCTGCAACTGGGTTGACATTTATCTGGATGCCATTATTGTTTGCCAAGATGGCTTTTGGAAAGCCTTTAGCAATTTTATTCTTCTTGGGTCTTAGTTTTGCTGGATTTTCATCGTTAATCTCAATGTTAGAATTAGCAGTACGCAACTTGATTGATTTTGGCGTAAAGCGTTCAACTGCAGTAATGTGGATTGTTGGTGCTTCATTTATTTTAGGTATTCCATCTGCGATGAGCTTAGAAATTTTAGGAGACCAGGACTTTGTATGGAGCGTTGGATTAATTATTTCAGGAGTATTAATGGCGATTGCTGCTATCAAGTACGGATTACCCCGCATCATGGATGAAGTCAGCTTAGAGAGTCAAGGCGATTGGCCGTTCCCATCTTGGTGGCCATTCATTGTGAAATATATTGCCCCAATGGTTGGAATTGTTTTAGTAACATGGTGGATGATTGAAAGTCCCAGTTTTTTTGTTACATGCTTAACTCAATGGGGTATTATTTTAATTATATTTTATATGTTAAATGGTTTTATGAATAAAAGATTTACAAATGATCTTAATAATTAACGTAAAAAGATAATGATATGAAAATAATACTGATTTGTCTATCCCTTTTTACTTGGACAATGTCTCAGACTACAAAAAATCAGTTTCAAGAATCGATTGATGATCGCGCTGAGCAATTTGAAACGATCGCTAAATCTATATGGGATTGGGCAGAAATGGGCTACCAGGAAGAGAAAAGTTCATCCCTATTACAACAGACTCTGAAAGAGGAAGGTTTTTCAATGCAAGCTGGAGTAGCGGGTCTTCCAACAGCATTCATTGCAGAATACGGTTCCGGTTCTCCGATTATTGGAATTCTTGCAGAATTCGATGCCTTACCAGGTATATCTCAGCAAGTTGCAACCGTAAGAAAACCAATTCCCAATAAAGATGGTGGTCATGCTTGCGGACATCATTTATTTGGAACAGCATCGACGGCTGCCGCAATCACAATTAAAAATTATCTTAATAAAACTAAAACAAAAGGCACGATTAGGCTCTATGGTACACCCGCAGAAGAAGGTGGATCTGGAAAAGTATACATGGTAAGGTCTGGACTTTTTGATGATGTAGATATTGTTCTTGATTGGCATGCTTCAGACAAGAACGCTGCTAGCCCAGTTACATCAATGGCAAATAGATCTGCAAAATTTAGATTTTATGGTTATTCTGCTCATGCAGCTGGAGCTCCTGAAAAAGCTCGCTCATCATTAGACGCTGTTGAAGCAATGAATTTTATGGTAAATCTAATGCGTGAACACATCCCCGATGGTTCGCGTATTCATTATGTTATTACAAAAGGAGGTAACGCTCCTAATGTTGTACCAGATTTCGCTGAAGTCTTTTATTATGTTAGAGATTTTGATGTAAATATTTTGGAAGATATGTGGTCGCGCTTGATTAATACTGCAGAGGCTGCAGCGTTAGGCACTGGAACTAGAATGGAGTATGAAATCATACATGGTAATCGGCCTGTTCTGCCAAATGAAGTTGCACAAAAAGTAATGTATGATAATTTAGTTCAAGTAGGAGGTGTATCGTACACGCGAGCTGAACAAAAATTTGCAAAAGAAATATATAAAACGCTTATTGATCCAAGTTTGAGTATAAGCTCTGCAAAAACTATCCAACCTTACAAATTTACAAAAGGAAAAGGCTCTACTGATGTTGGCGATGTAAGCTGGAAAACACCTACGGCAAGACTTAGGGTTGCAACATGGGTTCCAGGGACATCAGCTCATACCTGGCAAGCGGTAGCTGCTGGCGGGATGAGTATTGGAATGAAAGGAATGATCAATGCATCCAAGGTTTTGGTTGGTGCAGCTATCGACCTGTACAACGATCCAAAAACTGTCAAAAATGCAAAAAAGGAATTAATTGAAAGAAGAGGACCTGGGTTTAATTATTATTCAATGCTAGGCGACCGAAATCCTCCTCTTGACTACAGAAAATAAATACTTATTTTTCCTCTTATTGCTTAAAATAAAATTAACATGAAAAAAAGAATAACAATTATTGGTTCTGGTTTAGCTGGAATGTCATGTGCGGCATACCTAGCAAAAGAAGGTCATGAGGTACAGGTGATCGAAAAAAATAGGACCTATGGGGGCAGATTACAGACGTATGAAGAAAGTGGGTTTGTTTTTGATTCAGGTCCTAGTTGGTATTGGATGCCAGATCTATTTGAATCTTTTTTTGCAGACTTTCAAAAAAAAACAAGTGACTACTATTCATTAAAGAGACTAGATCCAGGCTATAGGGTTTTTTTTGAAAATGAGGAATATTTTGATGTACCTGAAAATTATGAAAAACTCAAAAACAGTTTCGAAGATATAGAATCTGGATCATCATATGCTCTTGATAAATTTCTAAAAGACGCCGAAAAGAAATATGAAATTGCAGTTAAAAATTTTATTTATAAACCCAGTTTATCCCCTTTAGAATATATACGACTTGACTTAATAAAACACCTTGGTAGGCTAAGTATATTTAAACCGATCAGTAAACATATACGTGAATTTTTTAAAGATAGAAGAATCATTCAAATGCTTGAATTTCCAAGTCTTCTTCTAGGAGCAAAGCCATCTAAAACGCCTGCCCTTTATAGCATAATGAATTATGCAGATATAGCTCTGGGCACCTGGTATCCTAGCGGTGGTATTAGATCGGTTGCTACAGCGATTCATGATGTAGCAATTGAACAGGGTGTAGAATTTATTTTTGATGAACCTATTGAAAGAATACATATAGAAAATGGCAAAGCCATCGAAGTGGTCTCTGATCGAAACAGCTATGATGTTGACATTGTAGTTGCTAATGCAGATTATCAGCACGTTGAAAGCAGATTAATAGAGAAAAAATACCGTAATTATTCAGAATCTTATTGGAATAAGAGAACTATTTCTCCAAGCGCATTATTATTCTACATTGGAATAAATAAAAAAATCAATCTTCCTCATCACTGCTTATTTTTTGATACAAACTTTAAGGAACACGTCAAAGATATATACGATGATCCAAGATGGCCTGAAGCCCCTTTGTTCTACACTTCTTGCACATCAAAATCCGACCCTAATGTAGCACCAGAGAACGGTGAGGCGCTTTTTGTTTTAATTCCAGTTGCACCTGGCCTTAAAGAAAAAACCAAGTCGAGAGAAATATACTTTAATCAAATTATTGATAGGATTGAAAAGGTAACAGGTGAAGAAATAAAAGATCACATTGTAGTAAATAAATCATATGCTCATGAGGAATTTATTTCTGATTATAATTCCTATAAAGGCAATGCCTACGGATTAGCCAATACCCTTTTTCAGACTGCATTTTTAAAGCCTAGAATAAGAAATAATAAAGTTAGAAATTTATATTATACTGGACAATTAACTGTACCAGGACCAGGAATGCCACCGGCGCTTGTTTCAGGAAAAATTGTTGCTGATCAAATTTCAAAGGATTTCCATTGACCAACATTGAACGTTATTTAAAAGCGAGTTTTCATTCTTCAAAAGCTGTAACTGAATCCTTTAGTACTTCATTTACTTTAGGGATTCATTGTCTGGGCAAGAAAATTAGAAATCCAATTTATGGCGTTTATGGTTTTGTACGAGTAGCTGATGAGATTGTAGATACGTTTTTTGATACAAATCAAGCAACTGAGTTAGATGAGTTTGAATCCTCAACTTATTCTGCAATTAAAGAAAAATACAGTCCCAATCTTATTTTGCACTCCTTTCAACATGTTGTCAATTGCTATAATATTGATGAAGAATTAATTCGTGCATTTTTTTCAAGTATGCGGTCTGACCTTACCGAAGCTAAGCATACAAAAAATTCATTAGATCAATATGTATATGGTTCGGCAGAAGTCGTTGGATTGATGTGTTTAAAAATATTTGTTGAAGGCAATCAAGACCTATATGATAAACTTAAGGACTCTGCAAAAAAACTTGGATCAGCATTCCAAAAAGTCAACTTCTTCAGAGATATTCAAGAAGATTTTTTTGAAAAAGGAAGAATCTATTTTCCTGGCTTTGATTTAGATCAAAATTTAAATGATGAGATTAAATCAAATATTGAATTAGAGATAAGCAATGAATTTACTGAAGCACGTAAAGGTATATACCAACTTCCTTCTTCAAGTAGATTTGGAGTATTGTTGGCCTGTAGATATTATGAAAAATTATTTAAAAAGCTTCAAGCTACTCCTGTTGATAAGCTGGCAAATAAAAGGATTAGAATAAATAATTTTCAAAAAGTAGCTCTTATTCCCTCAACTTATTTTTTATCTTTTCTAAAATTATAAACTAAATACTAAAATCAATATTTATTGCGATAGTTTTGTAAATTCATATATCAAATAAAGAATTTTATTTATTTTTTAAATATAAAAAGGAGATAATAATGGTAAATATGTTATTAGCCTCTGGCCTTCAAAGCGGGGATCTTGTTGGATTCACCTTCTTTCTGGGATCAGTTGCTATGTTTGCAGCTACTGTATTTTTCTTTGTCGAAAGATCATCAGTAAGCGATGAGTGGAAATTATCAATGACCGTTTCTGGTCTAATTACTCTCATTGCAGCCGTTCACTACTACTACATGCGAGATGTCTGGGTTACTTCTTATGCTAGCCCAACAGAATTCAGATATATTGATTGGATCTTAACAGTACCATTAATGTGTGTTGAATTTTACCTATTAACAAAAACTGGATTGAGTAAAATGGTTTCAGCTTCTATCGTTATGCTTGTTGCTGGTTATCTTGGCGAAGCATCGGTTTGTTCAGTTTTTGGTACTCATAGCCCTGCAGTTTGGGGATTGATCAGCGGTTTGGCGTATTTTTATATCGTCAATGAAGTGTACCAGGGTGATGTTGCGAAAGCAGCAAAGAAAGCTGGTAAAAATATTCAAAATGCTAACTCATTACTGTTAAAGTTTGTTGTAATTGGCTGGGGTATTTATCCGCTAGGCTACTTAATTGGAACAGCTGATGGTCAATGGTATTCTTTCTTGGCTGATTTAGTCAACTCAAATACACGTGACCTGATTTATAATGTTGGTGATGCTGTAAATAAAATTGGATTTGGTCTAGTTGTTTGGTGCGCTGCTAAAGGAAGCAAGAAATAGTAAATCCGATTTTGTATGAATGATCAACTATCAAAAATTGACCATCTCGCAGTTATTGTAAAAAATATTGATCAGTCTGTAAAATACTATACTGAGAAATTTAACTGTGAAGTGAAGTATCAGGACTCAACATGGGCAATGCTAAAGTTTAATAATATCAGTTTAGCATTGGTTACTGAAGATGAGCATCCAAATCATTTTGCGATAGTTGATCATTCCATAGTGAATAACAATAAAATTAAATATCATCGTGATGGCATTGGCTATATCTATGAAAAAGATCCAAATGGCAATTTTATTGAACTATTAGATAGAGAATCATAGAAAGAAATAAACAAAAGATAAATCTCATCTAACCTGCCTGGCGCTATTTTCACTTCCTTTAAGATTGTGATAAATAGCAGTTAATAAAACCCCACTTTATTCCATTTATTTAATATTTTTTTAAATAGAAAAATGTATATTTTAGTGTATTAATTTTTTGAATATTATTTTATATATACTATAAAAAGCTCATAACGCTCAAATAATTCTTGCATCTTTATTTATTTATCATTTAGATTCGTCTAGTATTAATCAATAAATATTATGTCAAAAGTTAAAATTAATAAAAATAAATCCTATTGTATTGTATCTGCTTTTGCGGATGATATTGTAGATTTTACAGAATCTGTTCAAGCCTTAATCGCCGATGGTTGGAATACCATCGGTGGTATAAGTGCAGCGAATAGTATGCTTTACCAAGCTCTGAGCAAGAAGTGAAAGATAAAAATTTCATTTTATTTGGCTCGAGCGGGGGAATAGGCTCACAACTGGCTGCGGATTTAAATGATTGTAAATCCAAACTCCTTGTTGGTTACCATCATGCAGTCCCTGATTATGGATTTTCAGTTGAAAAATCCGCACCGGTTGATGCCTCATCTTTCGAGTCGGTTATCAATTTTATTGAAGAAGCTAAAGCAATTGCTGGAGAAATTCATGGAGTTGTAAGTTTGCCAGGATCAGTAATTTTAAGACCACCACATTTGATTACTGAAAATGATTTTCAAAAATCTGTCAATGTAAATTTAAAAACTGCTTTCTCAGTTCTTAGGGCTTGTGGTAAGATTCTTGATAATTGCTCTGTAGTTTTTTTATCAACTGCAGTTACAGATATCGGTCTAAATAATCATGAAATGATAGTAGCCGTTAAAGCCGGGATTGAATCTATGGTGAAGTCAGCTTCTGTTACTTATGCTTCAAAATCGCTTCGATTTAATGTTGTAGCTCCCGGACTCGTTGATACTCCTTTGACTGAGAGAATCGTTAATAATCCTAAAGCCCTTGAAATAAGTAAAAAAATGCATGCCCGCGGTCGCATTGGATCTCCTCAGGATATTAGTAGGATGATTTCTTTTTTACTTGACCCTGCTAATGATTGGATAACCGGTCAAACTTTTCGTGTGGATGGCGGTTTATCCTCCACTAAGTCTTAATCATTCATAAAAATCTACCCATTAAAATATGCCTTATTTGTCAAAGACCATTTAATTGGCGTAAAAAATGGAGAAAACATTGGCCAAATGTGAAGTATTGTAGCAAAAGATGTAGAAAAAGTAAATAGTGAAAGCATCCATCATTTTTCCTAATCAACTTTTTTTCCCAAATCCAATCTTATCTAAGAACCGTAAAGTTTTTATCATTGAAGATCCATTGTTTTTTCAAGATCCCGAATATCCCGTAAAATTCCATAAGCAGAAATTACTTTTACACTTTTTAAGTCTTGACTCGTATCAAAATGAATTAGTGAAAAATGGTTATGATGTGATTCGAATAGATCTAAAAAAATTAAAATACCCAAAATTTTACGATGAGTTTTTAAAAGAAAATAAAATTACTGAAGTACATTATGCTGAGCTAAATGATTACACTTTAAACAAAAGATTAAAAATATCTTTAGATAGGCTTAAAATTAAATCTTATAGCTATGATACACCTGGATTTATCAACACAAACGATGAAATAAAGGATTACTTTTTTAATAAAAAAAGATTTTTAATGTCTTCCTTTTATATGAATCAAAGAAAGAAGCTAAACATATTAATAGATGATGAAAATAAACCAGTTGGTGGCAAATGGAGCTTTGATGCTGAAAATAGAAAAAAATTGCCGAAAAAAATCACGATTCCAAAAGTTTTAAATCATGATTATGATGTTTTAAGTTTAAAAAATAACACTGAAAAAATATCTAATCAGTATAATTCGAATTATGGAAATCTAGATTCATTTAATTATCCTGTCAGTCGATTGCAGGCAAGTAAAGCGCTTTTGAGCTTTTTGCAAACAAGAATTATAGAATTTGGAACCTATGAAGATGCAATATCAAAGGAGCATAGATTCATTTTTCATAGCGTTTTAACACCAGCGTTAAATATTGGGCTTATTACACCAAAAGAAATTATTGATACCACTTTGGAATTCTCGAAAGAGAATAAAATCCCCTTAAACTCTTTAGAGGGATTCATTAGGCAAATAATTGGATGGAGAGAATTTATTAGAGGAATTTATCAATCAAAAGGAACCTATCAGCGTACAAGAAATTTTTGGGGATTTAATAAGGAGATTCCTTCAAATTTTTATAGCGCAACTACAAGTATTGAACCAGTAGATGCGACCATAAGGAATGTAGTTAAATATGCGTATGGGCATCACATTGAAAGACTGATGATACTTGGAAGTATAATGTGTCTTCTTAATTATAATCCCAATAGTGTTTATAAATGGTTTATGGAGTTATTTATTGACGCCTATGATTGGGTTATGGTTCCCAATGTCTATGGAATGAGCCAATTTGCAGATGGGGGCATTATGTCTACAAAACCCTATATTAATGGTAGCAATTATATCCTAAAGATGAGTAACTATTCTAGGGGAAGCTGGTGCAATAAATGGGATGCGCTTTATTGGAACTTCATTGATGAGCATAGATCTTTTTTCCAAAAAAATCCAAGAATGGCGATGATGGTTAAGTTGTATGATAAAAAGAGCAAAGAGCAAAAAGAATCATACTCCAAAATATTATCTTCAATAGACTTATAAATAGCTCATAACGCTCCTTTTCTATTTGCTTTTATTAATAAAAATAAATAATTTGAAGGTATGAAATATTTAAACTCAAGAGAAGTTTCAGGAATATTAGGGATTAACATTTCTACCCTCAAGAGATGGACTGAGAGCGGTAAGCTTGGATGTGAAAAAACTGCGGGCGGGCATCGTAAATTTACTATGCAGCATATTCGCGAATATTATAAATCACACCCCAATCGCAGCAAAGGGGATTTCCTTAGCTTACAATCAAAGGAGCATAAGACTATCTATGGTCTTATTAATCAGCAAAAATACAAACAGCTATCTACAAAACTTGCAGATGCCAGTCTTGATGCAAATGAATCCACTGTAGATACAATTATTAATGGTCTATATATGAACGGCACTCCAATTGCTGATTTATTTGATTTTGTTGTTGATGTTGCTGGTAATATCGTTGAACAAAAACTAACCAATCAAGAAATTGTACATACTGATGCATATTTATCTAGAAAAATAATTACTCGATCGGTAGATGCGCTAAATAGGGATAAGCCAAATGGTAGTTTTAATGGCAAAAATACCTTATGTATAAACTTTGAAGATAATTTACCAGATATAGGCGTAGTCATGTCTGAGGTTTTAATGCGTCACAATGGTTATAACGTGTTCAATGCTGGTTCCCATGCTGAGCTTGGGGAGCTAGCTGAAATTATTTTAAAAAGAAATATCGATGTAGTTCTGTTTTACTTATGTAATCTACAATGCTGCAATGCTGTAGTTGAAGATAATATATCCAAAACTATTGATCAAATTCTTGAGAGTATCAAGGTAGCAAAAAAACTAAATATTAAGATACTTTTTGGTGGAGAGGGTTTATTTTTACTTTCAGATATTAAAAGTAAAATAGATAACTCTTTTTTAACCTATAACGACTTATCAAAACTAATCTAAAAGGACTAGATGTCTGATTTTGATACGCGTCGTATCCAAAAATTAAACACCAAAGTGTACTCAAAAGGCCCTGTTGTTTATTGGATGCAAAGAGACCGAAGGGCTGAACATAATTGGGCATTACTCTACGCTCAAAAAAAAGCCCTTCAATTTAAAGTCCCACTAATTGTTTTTTATTCTTTAAATGGAAATTTTATCAAATCAAATATTAGACAGTATGGATTTCTTATAAGAGGACTTGAAGAAACCGCCGCAAAGCTTAGGAAAAATCAAATACCATTTATTGTTTATGAAGGTTCTGTACATAAATCTGTTTCAAAATTTGTTAGAGATAGTAAAGCTGGATTTTTAGTTACAGATTTTTCGCCATTAAAAGTCTACAGGAGCAGAACCTCATCCATTGCTAAAAAGTTGAATATACCTATGCATATTATTGATGCACATAATATAGTTCCAATATGGAGCGCTTCTGATAAACAGGAGTATGCTGCGTACACAATCCGGCCAAAGCTTTTATCTAAACTTGATGATTTTTTGACCCCTATAAAAAAAATTGAACCTCACCCCTATAAATATGTTGGAGTTTCAGATGTTTTTGATTCTGAATTATTAATTAAAAACTTAAAAATCGATCTTTCTGTGGGCGAGTTATCATGGATTAAGCCAGGAGAGAAAATGGCTAAAAAGATGCTCAATTCTTTTATTTCTGAGCGGTTTGATAAAAGCGGAGAGTTAAGAAACAATCCAAATAGAAATAAAATTTCTCACCTAAGCCCATATATTCATTTTGGACAAATATCAGCCCAACAAATTGCACTTACGGTTTCAAAAATAGAAGATTGTGATGGAAAAGATTCCTTTCTTGAGCAGCTGATCATTCGAAGAGAGCTGTCAGAAAATTTTTGTTATTATAATAATGAATATGATTCATTTAATGGTTTTCCAGATTGGGCGAAAAGAACACTCAGTGAGCACAAACTTGATGAAAGAAAGTATATTTATACACCACGGCAGTTTGAGAATGCTGAAACGCATGACGATCTATGGAATGCGGCTCAACTTGAAATGACAGAAAAAGGCAAAATGCATGGCTACTTAAGAATGTATTGGGCTAAAAAGATACTAGAATGGAGCCCTGATCCCGAGACTGCGCTTCAAATTGCAATAGACTTAAATGATAAATATGAACTTGATGGTAGGGATCCAAACGGATATACTGGAATCGCTTGGAGTATAGGAGGGGTTCACGATAGGCCATGGTTTGAAAGACCAATCTTCGGTAAAATTAGGTATATGAATTTTAATGGATGCAAAAGAAAATTTAATGTAGACAAATATATTAAAATTAATAACGCTCAAAACGCTCAAATAACGATTTGAATATTACTAATTATGGTTTAATTTATTTCTATGAAA
>CERS01316483.1_pt1 | contig 15997 bp, 13 predicted proteins | sample 356251 | NCBI WGS metagenome assembly CERS01 (sample SAMEA2621020, study PRJEB7988) | marine metagenome | isolation source: saline water (ENVO:00002010), including
TACTGAAGAAACATTAATTGGTGAAATATTGGGGGAATTGGAAAGTAATCATGGTATGATACGACGCAGTCCTGATGGGATTTATACAGCACCAGCATCTGATTTTGCCCATAGCGATTGGATTTTTGAGGATGAGGATTATTACTCACATTTAATGGGAGCAGCAGCAAGGGGCGACCCCCACATAACCACCCTAACCGGAAATCACTATGAATTTGATTATCTGGGTGCATTCCGGTTATTTGAAGATACCATTCAAGGCAATAAAATCATCATTAATGGTTTATCTGAAAAAGGACCTGGTCGCTGGTCTGAAAAACAATATATTCATAAATTATATATACAACATAACCAAAAATATATATTGGTTGATATGGGATTTAGAGGCAGTCCAGTAAAAGTGTTAGAAAATAACCAGATGGATTATACAGAAAAAGACCTACCTTTTGATAGTGAGGCAAAAAGATACAGTTTTAATAGCACATATAGAACTCCAGAACAAGACGAACCCGTAACAGAAGATTTACCTACACTCATTCGGAACCAATTATCTTTTTTAATTAATAGTGAAAAAACTCTAGTAAATATTATGCATATAACCTTACAAAATGTAAATCAATATAATCTACAACCATGCCGATTTTCTTTCACTCTCAATAAAATAACCGATAATGCCAAAGGATGCTTAGTCAACAGAAAATATGCACCTGTAAGTAAATTATTAACCATTAAAGACACCAATGAATTACCCGAACCAAGTAAGAAAGATTTAGAAAATATTCCTGAATTAGAGATAGACCCCAAATTAAGAAATATTCAATGGGAATAAATATGAGAATAAATAGTTAATAATTAATATATCTATATATTTATGAATATATTAATTACTGGTGGAGCAGGATTCATCGGCTCTAATATAGTAGAATATTTATGTAAAGAGAAATTATATACATCTATCAGAATTTTAGATAATTTATCCACCGGAAAATATTCTAACATAGAATCTTTTTTAAATCAATATGATAATCTAGAATTTATGCACGGTGATATCACCAACTTAGAAACATGCCGTAAAGCCATTCAAGGAATAGACCTAATATGTCATCAAGCCGCATTAGGTTCTGTACCACGCTCCTTAGCAGAACCCTTAGCCTCCCATATTTCCAATGTAAATGGATTTTTAAATATATTAATTGCTGCCAAAGAACATAAGATTAAGCGGATAGTTTATGCATCATCTTCTAGTGTATATGGAGATAATCATATTTTACCAAAAGCAGAAAAGAATATAGGAAATATATTATCTCCATATGCTGCAACAAAAGCAATAGATGAGATATATGCTGGTGTATTTACACGATGTTATGAGATGGAATGTATTGGGTTGCGTTATTTTAATGTATTTGGACCAAGACAAGACCCAAATGGAGTCTATGCAGCAGTTATTCCAAAGTTTATTAGTTTAATGAAGACTGGTAAACAACCTACTATTCATGGAGACGGCAGTTTTACAAGGGATTTTACATATATAGATAATGTCGTCCAGGCAAATATTTTAGCACTTACAACTACCAATACGGACTGTTTTGGAACAGCGTTTAATATAGGTGCAGGAGAACAAACCAGCATTTTGGATATGGTTCATACGATTAATACAGAATTAAAAACAAATATACAACCAATATTGAGTTCTAAGCGGCCAGGTGATATTCCCCATTCATACGCAGATATTACAAAGGCAAGGGAATTATTAGGATATGAGCCTAAAATCACTTACAATGAAGGAATGTGTTATACAATTAAATATTATAGTAAAAAGATTACCCCAAATATATTATTAGAAGATATAGATTATTATAAATTATTAAATAGAAAGCCTATACATGTAGAACTAAGTAATATCCAAACATATTTATATAATAAACAAATAATGGTAACAGGAGGGTGTGGTTCCATAGGTAGTGAAATAGTTAGACAAATTATACAATTAAATAATTATAATATCATTATTTATGATAATAATGAATATTCAATGTTTAACTTTCAAAATGAATTAAGAGCAAAATATAATATCGGAACTTCATCGCATCCTATACAATTAATTATAGGTGATATTAAAGATAAGAAAAAATTAATTCAAATATTTAAACAAACTAAAATAGATATTGTATTTCACGCGGCAGCATATAAACATGTACCATTAATGGAACAGAATCCTGACGAATCTATTAAAACAAATATTATTGGTACAAAAAATATAGCAGACGTATGTTTAGAATATACAGTTTCTAAATTTATTATGATTTCTACAGATAAAGTAGTAAAACCAACAAATATTATGGGTGTATGTAAAAGACTTGCGGAAATATATATAAATAATTTAAATAATAAAACAGTAAATACTCAGTTCATAACCACCCGATTTGGTAATGTCTTGGGTTCAAATGGTTCTGTAATTCCAACATTTTTAAACAAAATAAATTCTAATGAAGATTTGCAACTAACACATAAAGATATTACACGATATTTTATGACTATACCTGAAGCAGCCCAACTGGTACTATATTCTAGTTTTATAGGTAAGCGTGGAGAAATACTTTTATTTGATATGGGAAAACCAGTAAAAATATATGACTTAGCTAAAAAAATGATAAAATTATATGGGAACGATAATATAGGTATTAATATTAATGGTTTGCGTCCAGGAGAAAAGTTATATGAAGAGCTTTTATGTAATGGAGAAAATGTTATTCCAACTAATAATAAACTAATCATGAAATTAAAACATGATAGTACTATAGATTATACTATATTTTATAATAATTTTAAAAAAATTATAAAATTGGAATATTCCAATATACAAGAATTAAAACATTTATTTAAAAATATAGTACATGATTATGTTTCTGTTGATAAATAAAAGTATATAATTATATAATGATAAATATTTGTGTAGTAACTGGTTCTAGAGCAGAATATGGGCTTTTAAAAAATATAATTACAGAAATACATTCTGACAATAAATTAAATTTAATATTATTTGTAACTGGTACACATATGGAACAAAAATATAACTATACATATAAAAATATTGAAAGAGATAATATAACAATAAATGAAAAAATATATATGAATTTAACCGGTGATACTCCAAAACATATTTTAATTGGCATGTCTAATGAATTAAAATTATTAGCAGATGCATTTGATAAATATAATATACAATTAGTACTCATATTGGGTGACCGATATGAAATATTAGTTGTAGCTCAAGCTGCTCTAATATATAACATACCAATTGGACATTTATGTGGAGGTGATATAACAAAAGGAGCTTATGATAATGCTATTAGAAATGCTATAACTAAAATGGCTAAATATCATTTTGTTACTTGCCAAACATCATATAATAATATAATAAAAATGAATGAAAATAAAACGAATATTTTTTTAGTAGGTAATCCCGGATTACATAATATTACTACATTTATTCCTGATAATAAAGAATTATTTTTTAATAAAATGAAAATAGTTAATAATATATATAATATAATAGTAGTTTATCATCCCGAAACTTTATTATCAAAACAAAAAAATGAATTCAACTGTAATATTTTAATGGATTCATTAATAAATATTCCAAATTTTGATAAAACCAATCTTATTTTTATAGAAACAAATGCAGATAATTATAATAATTATATTTTTGAAAAAATACAGGATTTAAAATTAAACTATAAAAATATATATTCATTTACATCAGTTTCACAAAAAGATTATTTTAATTTAATTTATTATAGTAATATATTTATAGGCAATTCATCTAGTGGTATATACGAAGTTCCTTTATTTAAAAAAATAACATTAAATATTGGCAAACGACAACTAGGTCGTGAATGTGGTAAAAGCATAATCCATATAAATTATAATAAAAAAGATATTATAAAAGCAATTGAATTAAATATAACAAATAATGATGTATCTTTAGAAGATTATCCATATAAAATAATGAATACATCAAAAGAAATAATATATATAATAAAACAACTATTTCAAATTAGTTAACTAAACTATTATATTTAACAATTTAATCATATTATTTAACATAATTATCTTGTAGTTTCATATTTTTCATAACTGCTTTTACTATAGTTTTGCCTATATATTTTTCAAAATTAGAAACACATATACCATCATTAGGTCTTAATGCAATTAAATCATTTTCAGTTATAATATCTCCTACATTCATATCTCTATTGAAATATAACGACCTTCTAGCAACAGATTTTGTATTTAATTCACTTTCTCTACATAATTTTACTCCATCACCTATTATAATTTCGCATTCTCTAATTAAAGATACAAATTCATTTAATTCATCCGGATTTAATGATGCTTTATGGTCCGGTCCTTCCATAGCTTTATCTATAGTAAAATGTTTTTCAATATAAGTAGCTCCTAAACATACAGAATATAAGGATGCTTTATAGTCCTCTGTATGGTCAGAAAATCCTATTTCTAAATTTAATATTTCTTTCATTGTAGAAATACTTTTCAAGTTTAAATCTACATGAGCAGTAGGATAACAAGATACACAATGTAATACAACTATATTATCACAGCCATTTTTTTTTATAAAATTAACACTATGAATGACTTCTTCCATTGAAGACATTCCGGTCGATAAGATTATTTTTTTCCCTTTAGAAGCAATTTTTTTTAATAATAAATAATTTGTTAAATCACCAGAACCAATTTTATACATATTAACACCCAATTGCTCTAAAAAATCTACACTCTCCAAATCAAATGGTGTAGATATGAAATCTATATTTTTTTCCTGACATCTATTATAAACTAATTTAAACTCCTCATAAGATAATTCTAATTTTTTTAACATTTCCAATTGAGAATCATCATTATTTAAATTTTGTTTCTGATAATCAGCCTTTTTAGCATATTTACTAGCGATTTTTTCGCTATTAAATGTTTGAAATTTAATAGCATTTGCTCCAGAATTAACGGCTATATCAACTAATTGTAGTGCTAACTCAAGTGATCCATTATGATTTACACCAGCTTCTGCTAATATATATACCATTTAATATATAATTATTTATATTTATATTAAAATATATGGCGCAAAATATAGCAATAATAGGGGCAGGAGGATATTGTACTGTAATAATAGACTTAATTAACTTGAACAAATTAAATATTATAGGTATTTATGATGATAATAAGGAAGGAGAATTTTTAGGATATAAAATATTAGGAAAAATAGATGAATTAGATTCTACAATTGAAAATTTTGTTATTGCTATTGGGAACGATAAAGTTCGTAAAACAATTTATAATAAATTTAAATTTTTAAATTGGTGTTCTTTAATACATCCGTCTTGCATAATTGCAAATAATGTTACGATTGGTATAGGAACAATTATATGTGCTGGGTCCGTTATACAACCATATGTAAATATAGGAAAACAATGTATAATAAATACTAATTGTAATATTGATCATGAAAGCATAATCAATGATTATAGTAGTATATGTCCAGGAGTTACTATTTGTGGACAAGTTACTATTGGAAATCTTTGTTTTATAGGTGCAAATTCAACAATCATTCAAAATATAACTATAGAAGATAATTGTATTATTGGTGCTGGAACCGTAATAATTAGAGATGTATTTAAAAATAGTAAAATGGTTGGAATTCCAGGTAAGTTACTAAATAAATAATTTATGTATATAATGTATATAATGTATATATAATGAATAATTGGCCAATTATAAATAATAAAATGATAGATTCGGTTACTACTGTATTAAAATCCGGAAAATTAAATCAATGGAATAATAATGCAGTTAAAGAATTTGAAACTAAATTTGCTAACTATATGGATTGTAATTATGCAATTGCTGTTTTTAATGGAACAGTTGCTTTAGAATTATGTATAAAAACCTTGGGTCTTAGTACTGGTGATGAAGTTATTGTTACTCCTAGAACATTTATAGCATCTGCATCTTGTTGTGCGTGGTATGGACTGAAGCCGGTATTTGTAGATGTAGATAGCAATAGTCAAAATATTACTTTAAATACCATAAAAACAGCAATTACTAAAAATACTAAGGCTGTTATATTAGTACATTTAGCAGGATGGCCCTGTGATCTAGAAGAAATTTGTAATTATTGTAGAAAGAATAATATTAATATTATAGAAGATTGTGCTCAAGCCCATGGAGCAAAATATAATAATAAAAGTGTAGGAACATGGGGGGATATTAATGCCTGGTCATTTTGTCAAGACAAAATTATTACAACAGGAGGAGAAGGGGGAATGGTTACCACAAACAATGCAGATTTATATAAATTAGCCTGGTCATTAAAAGACCATGGTAAAGGATATAATACTATTTATAATAAGCCCAAAAAACCAGGTTATAAATGGTTACATGAAAATATTGGAACTAATTGGAGAATGATGCCTATCCAGGCAGTAATTGGTATTCATGCATTAGATGAATTAGATAATTGGGTTACTCACCGAAGAAAAATAGCAAACATTTATAATACCATATTAAATGATATAGATGGAATAATACTAACTATACCACCAGAATATATATATCATTCTTATTATAAATATTATTTTTTTATAGATCCAGAAGCTTTTTCTATTACGAGGGATGAAATCATACAAACAATTAATGAGAATGATATATTTTGTCAGGTAGGTTCATGTAGTGAAGTATATAAAGAAACCGCCCTACAAAAATATGCACCAAAAGAAGAGTTAATCATTACAAAAAAGTTATTTGATACTTCACTATTATTAAAATGTGATCCTTGTATTAGTGAAAAACAAGCTATAAAGAATATTACTACAATAAAACATATATTACTCACTGTAAGTAAAAAATTTACGGAAGAAGAGAGTCCACTTATACACTATATAACAGATATATATCACTATAAAACTATCAATTCAAAATATAACAAACTTATAGAACATCCATCATATACCAAATTACTTTCACAATATTTAAACAAAATTAAAATAAAATGGTGTGGAATAAAGAATATTAAAAGATATATTTATTATATAAATAATAATAATACAATTCATATATACTTTTATAACCATTTAATTTGTTCCAATAAAATAACTGACACAGTATCTAATATAACTATCAATATATTATTTAAAATTATAAAAAATATAGTATTAAATAAACATGTATTACTTAATTTTAAGTATTTACTATATATATTAAATTTATATGATGCAAATATAATACAGCTTATAAATGAACAATATAAATTAATACAGGATACAAAATTCCGAGTAGATTTTAAAATTTATAATAATACTATAAAATTTTATATTCGACACTCAGAAATACTTAATTGTACAATAGATACATTAAATAATAATATTGTGCAATTATTTAATTTATATAATAAATTTTTTAAAGAATATAAAAAAGTAGCATTAGTATTAAAATCTCCATACTTTCCAGGACATTCATCTGTAAATAAATTACAAAAAACATTATTTGAGAATGGATATTGGTTAGATATTTCAACCCCGAGTGAAAATTCTATAGAAAGAGAATTATTAAAAACTGAAATATGGGATAATTATAATAATATAATATTAGATTATTATCCGGATATGACAGCATTAACAAATTATAATAATAAAAAATTAATAATTATTCCATCCTCATATTCTCATGACCATAATATGAAATTAAATAAAAATGAATCAGTAAAATTATATAAAAATACTTCGCACACAAATATATTAATTAGAGGTGTAAGACCATTAGATTCTACTGAAGCTATAATTAGTACAGGATATATACATAAATATACATCTCAAGATATTAAAATATCATATTTAAATTGTACTTTACATAAAGAATATATCAGTAATTTAAAACCCGACGAAACTACAGATAATAAAAATTTATTAAGTAAATACGATTTTTTTAAAACATATAATTTTGATATAAAAAAGGAATTAATTACTATATTTTTAGTATGGCCAGTGATAGATAGTTATGCTATTCTAACTAACAAAATTGTACGAGGTCCTATATCCAAACATAAAATATTTCGTCCACAATTTTTAAATTTTGAATATGATTTATATTATGAAAATAGTATACTAATACAAATTATAAATATTTTACAAAAAACATATAATGTAGCAATTAAATTACATCCGAGTCAGACAAAAATGATAGATAATAAAATGTATATTTTTAAAGGAACAGATGATGACCTACCTAAAAGTAGAGCTAATTTAAATTTAAATAATATAAAAGACAATAAAGGGTGGGGAATAAGTAATCTATTAAAAAATCATGCAAATATTATAATAGATTATAATTATCATGAGGAAATACTAAATTATACAAATCTGGGTTTTATATTTTATCCAAGTACAGTATCTTGGTATACACATATATATAATTTTCCTATAATTCAAATTTCTACCAAAAATGAGGAGGATGACTGGTTTAAATGGTTAGATGTTAATATGTTAACACAAAAAGGCGTTGTTCAATCCATAAAATATTATAGACAATTAGATAAAATACAATTTAATAAAAATAAATTATTTAATTTAAAAGATGTTATATTTGGAGAATTAGTGTATATTGAAGATTTATATGAAGATTTAGAAGATAATTTATTAAACTTAATAAAAAAAAATTTAAAATCAATATATAAAATAACAACCAATCACCCTATGTTTAATAATAATGGACAAGAAAGTATAGCATTAAAATTAATTAAAATAATAGAAACTAAGTACAATTTAATAGAACCTAGTACAGTAATAGATGTTGAACCAGAATGTAGATAAATTACTAAGAATTATAGATTGCTTCTACAATTTTAAAATCAATTTCATTATCTATATCAATAGCACGTTCATATGGTATTAAATAAGTAGATACATTACCATCTAATACATGGTTAATATTTAAAATATGTTCTGGTGTAGATATATAACATATTGGAGTGATTAATCTAACATCTTTTTTAAATTCTTGTCTTCGATTTACCCATTTAGTATCATTATATGGTTTAATTAAGTTATTATCATCTAAAATACATGCCCAAGCAAATTTATCATCCTTAGTTGTAGTTACTAATAAATCAGAATTATTATGTATAAATGTTTGTATACAATTATGTATATCATCTACTGTTCTTAATGGAGCTATACAGGGCAAACTAATAAATAGATCAAAGCTATCATTTTCTAAATAATTAATTGCATGTTTCCAAGAATCTAATTCTTTTGATTCGGATGTAGCTAACTCATTAGGTCTATCAATTATTATATCTGCCCCATATGTTTTGGCTATAGCTGCTATTTTAGATGAATCGGTTGAAACAATAATTTTATTAATATTATTAATTTGTTGGGCTAGTTCTATAGAATGAGCAATTAATGGTTTATTACCCAATAATCGTATATTTTTATTTTTACAACCTATAGAATTACCACGTGCAAATATAAATATATTTATTTTCATATATTTATATATTTATATATTTATAATACTTTATAATAGAACAATTATAATAATTCTTCTATATTTAGAAATTCATCATACTTTATTTTAGTATCTTTTAATTCTTCATAATTATGTAATAAATAGTTTAATTTACTTGTCCATTCTGATATAGTAAAGTTGTCACATATTAAATAATCTGGAAATAACTCATTATATCCTATATTTCTAGTTATTAATGGTAGACATTTATGATAATATGCCTCTCTAACTGTATTTGAATTTGAATCAAATAATGAAGGAAATAACAATATTCGGCTTTGATTTAATAATTTTACACTATTTTTATGATACTGTAAATTTAATACAATTGAATTTGGTATATCTTTAAATGCTGCATTATTATTACCTATAATTATTTTATTAAATAAATTAAATATAGGTTGTTTTAAAAGGTCAATTAAAAACATATTATTTTTATTTTTTCGTATTAATTTACTGCAAGCAATTATTATATCGTATTTTTTTTCTAATAATGGCATTTTATATATAGATGCTGTAGTATCAACATATCCATCATATATTTTGTCTCTATATTGTGGATAACATTTTACAAAAATATCATTCGATAATTTACTATTATTAATGGCCAAATCAACTATATCTAATGTTTTAATTTCTTTTGCAAACTTATAATCATCTATAAACTTAAATGAATCATCCAATATTTCTAATGCATTTTTTTCAGGAAAAAATAAACGAAAATGATTAATCCCCGAAACCAAATAAGTTGTAAAACATCTAAAAATTTCTTTACAAAATTGTGGTGCTAGATAATTCTTCGCCAAACATAAAGTAGGAACGGCATGTAAATAATCTATTACCTCTGAATGTACCTTGGTTGCATCATATTTATATCCATATAAAAATATTCCTCCTATACTATCCGGATCATAGTCTACATCTAATGTATTATGAAAAAATACTCCCGCTACATTAAAGCCCTGTTCTCTAAAATGTTTGATTAATTGGTATGCATTTGTAGCCGCACCTCCATAACCAGCATACTGTGTTGAACTAATTACGATAACAGGTTTCATTCTACATCCATTAAATACCCCCTCTATCTTCACATTACTACACGATTCATAATAACTATCCTGGACGATATATTTAATTTGTCTATAATAAGAATCCATCTTATCATAGTCTACTAAATCTACACACTCAAATCCATAATCTTTATACTGTGAACTATTTTTTCCTATCAAGATTACATTATCTTTATCCTTCAAAAATTGTATGCTTGTTTCGATGTTTTTAATTTTTCGGTTAAAATTACTCACTATTAATCCATATTGATATTTTCTATCTTGAAATTTATCATCAGTAAGCATTTGTTTATTATAATAAGGAATAAACGGAGCATAAAATATCCTAGTAGAAATATTATGATGCGTTTTTAATAACTCTTGAGTATGATGACTATTCACATAAATCATCATAGAAACATTCATTAATTTAATAGCCTGATGGTTTACATAAGTATTATGTTCTTCTGGAGTTAATGTATAATAATACTTTGATAAGTCATTTTTGTATAACCCAGGAACGATAAATACTATTGGAATATTGTATTTTATTATATCTTTAGGAGCCATAGAACGCACTATAATTAAATCCGGATTAAATCTATGCATTGTTGCTTCCAATTGACTAAGTTGAGCAATACAATAATCTTCTTTATATATTGTCTCTGTTTTTTCATAAGGAAAATAAAATCCATAGGTATCATATCCTTCAGTTTTAAAAAACTGTTGTAACTTATAACAATTTGTTGCTGATCCCCCATATCCTGGTTTATCTCCGCATAGAAATAATATTTTCCCGGATGGTATTATGCTTTTTATATCATGTATAAAATGAGTGATGATTGTATTTATATGATTTAAATCCGCTTGTGTAAAATTATTTTTTTTATACATATCTAAATAATTTCCTGACTGGTCTATTAATCTCTCCCCACTAGTATCAGATTGATTCACAAATCTCTTCTCACTAGCATCATATTTATTTATCCACATTACTATATCGTCTACATTTTTCCATTTTAATCCCGACTCACTAAAATTATGTACAACTGGTATATTCATTGCAGTCATTTCTTGTGCCATATTTGCATTACCATCATTTGATGTTAATCTTAATCCTATAAAACATTGTGCATATATTTCCGGCATTTTTTCATATGGAACTCCTAAACCAGAACTAAATATATATTTATATTGAGGTAACCGCCTTACTACCTTATCATAATATTTTTTTCCATATTTATTATTATTTATTTGATGCTTTACTAAGCCATCATAAATAAATATCTTACTACCTAATTTGATTAGAGGTTTAAAAAGGGTTCTATCTACTATATTAAAATGAACACGTATATGTTTTCTTTTTCCTAATCTCTCCGCAATATTCTCTGAAATTGCTACGCAAATTGTGGAAGGTTTTATGGATGTATATAGCTGAACATCACTACCCCCAAACATCACATAGGTTAATCCTTGATGGTTCATTATTCTCTCTTTATCATCATGACTATAAATACCAAAAAATATAGCTGAAGCTTGGGTATCATGATAGTCCTTTAAATTAAACATGGAGATAACTCTAGGTTTTAAATGTAGTAGAGTTGGAGAGATATATATTTGTCGTATACAATGTAATTGTATAAATTCTTGAAACCCCCTAATTACTGGTAATTCTTTAGCACCCTTATTCCCTTTTTTATCATGATTTAATCCAGTTAATACATGATTAATAATTTTTTGCTGAAACAGGCTATTTGATTTAATCAATTCTAACGAATATATAAAATCACTACCACTTCTCGCATACCACTTACTCAAATCTTTAAATAAACTATTAAAACAAATCATTGATGTATGCCACCCTTTTTTTACCACCACAGATGAATCGTTCACTATTTGATTAAATATACTATCCTCTTTATTTATCTTATTTTCTAATACTTCTTTAAAACGTAATGGATATATATCACACACTTTAAGACTTAATTTCCACATAATAAAGTCTTGTGTAGATGTTATTTGTTCTTTAATATACTCTAATGCACGATTCTCTACAAACTTATCATCATCATCTAAAAATAGTATCCAACCTTCCTTTACTTCTCTTAATAATTCATTCATATACAAATTATAAAAGTAATTTATAGGTGGTATACTTTGTTCTACTTTAAATATAGTAATATTAGAATATTCCATATATGGAGACAGATATTCTAAACAATTATCATCATCATAGCACATAATTATACGATATGATTTATACGTTTGCATTAAAATAGACTCTATACATGCTGGAAAAGTAGACGGTCTATATGTATTTCTAATTAGTATATTAAAAAAGGGAGGACCCACTATATGTGGGGTATTTTCATTATTGAATTTTTGTAAGGCATCTTTATTTTGTTGTTCTCTATTTTGTAAAGTCATATATGTATTATTTCTCTTTATCATTTGTATATTTCTATACATTCTATGTTTACTTAATATAAAATGGTTATTCATATAATCAACTTGTATATAATTTTTATATACTTTATTTATGTAATCGGCTAGGATATTTGAATGTCAAATAATCATATTTATTTTCTATATTAGAAGCATCATTAAAAGTTACTGTTTCTGATTTTATATGTTGTTCGTATATACTAGTATTACAATCTTCAATTATTAAGGGGGATTTAATTAATGGTTCTATTATATTGTAATTCCCCTCATATAATTCTCCTGCTAGATTATTAGACGTATCTGGGCATAATACACAACTACTATCCATTTTATTTGTCCTTCCTGATGTAGGCACTACATACGCGCCTTTTGTAATACTTAATAAATGGTCGTAGGAACGAGCATTAGCTAAATAATAGCTAGTATCAGAATTAGATGTGCCGGATACATCATCTCTCATAAAATAAGCAGTGCCATCATAATTTGATATAGTTTTAGGTGGATTCGCTTTATTCTTAGGGTCATCTAACCTTTTCTTAAAATACCGATAATTATTTAATGCCTTCTTTCTCTCTATATAATCACTCGCATATAAATCCTGACTATTCTTAAAGGCAAAAGACATAATATATACTACGATTAAATTTACCGAATATAAAGAGTTTTGAATTTTAAGATAAAAGAAAAATCCATATTATTTAAATCTAAAACACGTCCATATTCATCTAGTAATTGAATTTTTAACCGGTTAATATTGACTGGTCCAGTATATTGCCGGACAAAAGAAACCATTTTACTATAATAATTGGAATCCTGTCCATTTGGCTTATCACTATGGGAGAGAAGTGAAAAACTAGCTATAATTTTCTTATTAATTATAGATGAATTTAAAGCAGAATAATGGTCTGACATAGTATTATGATTAAAATCGTCAATGGCTAAATAAAGATAGCGAGGTCCATAAGCATCAAATTGTCCTTCTGAAACAATAGAATTTTTAGTAGTCTTATACTCACCCTGTCTAAACCCTAATATCCAACCTAATTTTAATGGTAGAGGTGTATTATCTATAGATTTACCGTCAAATGTAAGATTAAAGTTTACTTGGTTAACTTGGTTAACTTGGTTAACTTTTTTATCAAATGTAGTTTTATTTGTTCCTGTACCAGTATCTGAATGGACATCAATTGTTACAGCATCGTGTGAAATAACATGGTTTATAGTATGCATCATCATAGAAGCATCATAATTACCATCAGAAATAAGTACAAGACTAATATCTGTATTCTTATTTTTTACATGAAAATAATTATTCCCTAAAGCCTCCGATATACTATACCATGACCTAGGTATCTGTAATTGCGCCACATCTAATTCTAATACATCGTTTAATGGGCTCGGAAGATTAATTGTATAATCACTCGCCGAAGTCTTAAAATAATTATCCCTAAATCGTGTGTCTATCGTAATAGACCGATCCACTGTTTTTTTATATAATTCGTTTAATGTGCCATCCTTATATTTTGCATCTAATGCATAAATTACATCATTATTTATCATTCTAATATATTAAAATATTATTCTTCTTTATATTTTAATATACTCGTTAACTTTATCATTATCCATCCACCCGCTAGAATCCACATATGTTTAATCGCATCAGATGAAGTATTAATTGCCCATAATAGTCCCCTACATGGTGGAGACTGAGATGTTAACGGCGACGCAATAATTTTAAAAAACGTGCGACCACTACACTCCTCCACATATAATGTAACCGCAAACCAATGAATAGTAATCCATCCTATCCATATTTTAGATACAGACCAAATAGGTGCCACTATTGGGCGTAGTTTATTGAAAACAGTCATACTATAGTATTATTTTATTTTTTTATATTAATATGAATAACCATTTTTGTCACGATTAATTCGTTCTAACATTTCTTGTACACGATACTCTGCGCCTTCTACATATATTGTACTAAAATATTTATAATATATATTATTTGCAAATTCCAATAATTGTTTAAACATATTATATAAAAAAGATTGAATTATTATTCAATTATTTTAATAATATGCTGTTTTCCAAATATTTTATTCGATTTAATTCCATTACTTAATATTGTATTAGTTTTACATTCTTTACATCCTTGACAAATTACAATATAAGTCTTGGGTATGCGATTTTTTGCTACATACGGCATGGTTCATATAGTATATATTCTGCGAATTATTTAATCAATTTATCAACTTAAATATATATAATATATGTATCTTACATGACCTTATTTGATTTAAACCACCTAAAGAACCAACATATGACTTATACAGAACATCTACAGCATTCATTAAAATCGTCTCTATTATTAATTAGTGGAGGAATATTAGGTATTATTCACGCAATTTGTCCAGTTATATTTATTACCGCACAAAGTGATACAATTACATATGTTGGAAAGATGTTAAAGCACTCAAAATTTTTGGATTAATTAATATATTTATATAGTATATATGCGCGTTCTATTTGCTGCTTATGTGCCTTTAGGATATACACCTGATACTAGTTTGGATGATAGAATCATAATTCAAAAAAATGGACAGGTTGTAACTTCTATAAAACATGGTCATTTAAAGAATACTGGAGAGTTACATGCACACAATTCTATTATGGGAGACCCATTACCGGGAGTATATAAACAATTATATGCAATTGTAGAATATTCTAATGGAGAACTAGAAACATTTATAATTAGAGAAGGTGATAGAAGACAAGTTACAGATAAAAATCCACCAAGTAGTAATTCTGTAAGTTTACAGGGAGAGATAGGGCTTCAAGGACCACCAGGTCCTCCGGGTGCTACTGGGCCTCGTGGTGCTACTGGTGCAACTGGGCCTCGTGGTGCTACTGGTCCTCGT
>CERS01186371.1_pt1 | contig 15995 bp, 12 predicted proteins | sample 356251 | NCBI WGS metagenome assembly CERS01 (sample SAMEA2621020, study PRJEB7988) | marine metagenome | isolation source: saline water (ENVO:00002010), including
TATAGCGGGTATTTATAATACATTATCAAAATGTGCGGCAATATCTAAATGGGCAGGAGGTTTAGGTTTACATTGTTCCAATATAAGGGCAAAAAAAACTAGAATAGGAGGTACAAATGGTACGAGTAATGGTTTAGTACCAATGCTTAAAGTATATAATGAAACAATGAGATATGTGGACCAGGGTGGAGGAAAACGCAATGGAAGTTGTGGAGTGTATTTAGAATTATGGCATCTAGATGTATTTGATTTTTTGGATTTGAAGAAAAATCATGGTGATGAGAATGCTCGTGCACGGGATTTATTTTATGCTGTATGGGTAGATGATGAATTTATGCGACGTGTAAAGGCAAATGATGTGTGGTATTTATGCTGTCCTAAGTTATGTCCTGGGTTAAATGATGTATATGGGAATGCATTTGTAGAATTGTATAACCAGTATATTAAAGAACAGCGTTATAGTAAGAAAATTCAAGCAAGGGAATTGTGGTTAGCCATTTTAGATGCGCAAATGGAGACTGGGACTCCTTATATTTTATATAAGGATGCGGCAAATAGAAAATCAAATCAGCAAAATTTAGGCACTATAAAATCGAGTAATTTATGTACAGAAATAATAGAGTATTCTTCACCAGATGAAACGGCTGTTTGTAATTTAGCAAGTATTGCATTAAGTAAATGTGTTAGAGTAGGGCATTCAACAAATTCTTCTATTAGTGAATTTGATTTTAATCATTTAATTAGACTAACTAAAATAGTGACTCGTAATTTAAATAAAATTATAGATGTGAATTATTATCCTACGGAAGAAACGAGGCGTTCCAATCTATTACACCGTCCTTTAGGTATAGGTGTTCAGGGGTTAGCTGATGTGTTTGCTCTAATGGATATAGCTTTTGATAGCGAAGAAGCTATTCAATTAAATAAGGATATTTTTGAGACAATGTATTACGCAACATTGAGTACATCAATGGAAATAAGTCGGGAAAGAAAGGAGGCAATGTGTAGATTACGAGAAGCATTGGATAATGATTATTTAGCAGTAGATAATCTAGATGAACGAACATCAAGTTTTACATTATCTGAAACATGTAGAGATGAAAAATATAGAGAAGAATTAGACAGATTACTAAACAAGCATCATCCTATTTTGGCTGAAATGAATAACTTGAGTTCTGAACTATTAGGAAGTTATAGTAGTTTTGTAGGTTCTCCTTTGTATAAAGGGAAATTACAATTTGATTTATGGGATATTGTGCCCTCTACTAGATATGATTGGACTAGTTTACGAAGTGATATTAGAAAGCATGGAATTAGGAATTCATTGTTATTGGCCCCTATGCCTACGGCTAGTACTTCACAAATATTAGGAAATAATGAATGTTTTGAACCATTTACTAATAATATTTATAGTCGTAGAACATTAGCTGGAGAGTTTACGGTTGTGAATAAATATTTGATACAAGAATTAAAAACATTGGGATTATGGAATCGTGAATTAAAAGATAATATTATTCAAAACAGGGGAAGTATACAACATATTACAAATATTAGTCAACATATTAAGGCAAAATATAAAACATCATGGGAGATGAGTATGAAAACATTAATTAATATGGCAGCTGATAGAGGAGCTTATATTTGTCAGAGTCAGAGTATGAATCTGTGGATTGAGGACCCAACTTATGCTAAATTAACGGCGATGCATTTTTATTCATGGGAAAAAGGCTTAAAAACTGGTATATATTATTTAAGGCGTAAACCTAAACATAATGCACAACAATTTACAATAGTTCCTAAAGGAGAGGATGAATGTGAAATGTGTGGTAGTTAAAAATTTTTATATTTAGGTAATATATATATATGGTTCGTTTTGGAGCTGGAGCAAGTATACGAGGAAGAGCTAATACTGGAATGAAAAATAGTGGATTAAGTTTTGCTGGTTTAAGACCTGGTTTAGGTCGTGCAGGTGTTACTAAAGCTATGCGCTTAGTAGGTCCGGGGGGAGGTACAAATAGGAAAAATGTGTACTTTATGAATCAAGTGGGTGGGATTGGTAGAGGTCGTTCTAGAAAATGTGGAGGTCCCCCATGTAATTCACAGCGACATTTAGATAAATTAGAGGGTATAGAACTAGTACCAGATGGAGATGACGATATAGATGTAGTACCAGATGTAGTACCAGATGTAGTACCAGATGTAGTACCAGATGTAGGTGACCATATAGACTTCTTTACTGAAAAGATACGCGAGCATCTTAAAAAATATGGTTTAGCCCTACATCATTATACTGATGGTCAGATACGTTCAATGGTGGCACAATTTTTAGACCTAAATGTATTAGAACACTGTATGGTAGTAGACGATTATGATAAACGACTAAAGCATGTGGATAGTGCTCTAGGGGTATGTAAATGTTCAAATGAATGTTATTCAACAAATTTAGTTCTTCAAGAATTAGGTATAGAAGGAGATGAAGGTCAAATTTATGCTCATGGCTATGAATTAGTATATTGTGCATCATTTACAACAAATGGTATAACATTACATTTAAGTTTATTATTACCTGAAGTAATAGATTTACAGTCCGAGATGTTCACACATCTTAGAACGTATGCAGATAAAGCATATTTCTCAGATGGATACCTTCTAGATATTATTGAAAAAGTCATTAAGCTAGGAGAATCAGAAACAGCTTTAGCACTAAATAATTTCAACAAAAAAATCCAACTTATTGATTTAACTGTAGATTCCCATGCGATATGTGACAGTGAATGTGGTTTACCAAATACAGTATTCCATGATAGAATGCTTAGTGAAAGTGATCCAGACTACCTAATTTATGCAGAAGGTTATTCATTTGACAATTGTGAAAAATTACATATAGGACACATGACCGTATATCTTTGGTTATTATTACCAGTAGGAATAGACTTGGATGGAGATGGTCTTGTGAGTGAAGAAGAGGTCAGTGATACTGAAAAAATATTGATTCAATTGAAAACAAATTTAGCAGGTTTTCTTGAGTCTCATATACATGCTGAATTATATGAAGCAGTAGGTATTATAGAGAGGAATGGTAAAGATTATGCATTAATTGCTGATTTTTATGATAACACAATATATCATGCACATCAAGACCATGTAATGTCTTGTGAAGCAGACTGCCTCAATTCTAGTATTATTATGTCTACTAGGGATAATTTAGAAATTATGCATGAAGATTATGCCCATACACAATGCCTTACTTTTTATATAGGTGACAACAAGCTATATATCTATATGTATGAATTAGAAATACGGGAGACATTTAGAGAGTTAGATGCAGATAAGAGCGGTGCTCTATCTAGAGAGGAACTACCAGACCATACAGATACACAATATAATGCAATGGATCTTGACGGTGATGGAACGGTATCTCTAGAGGAGAATATAAGGATAGATGCCAATAACAATGGTGATATAAGCGATGTAGAAATATTAGTAGCTGCTAATCTAGGTAATAGACATAATTTAATAGCAGAACAGTTAGTTACAGAAGTCGGTATGAAACAAGTACAAGCTACCCTCCTTGTAGATAGATTCTATAAAGCTGGATATTTAACTGATTTACATGGTACATTAGACGATATTAAATCCAGTTTAAAGGCCGGTCAGAAATTAAATTATATGATGCATTATGTAGGAGAGTACTCATCAATAAAAACAACAATTTCATTTATGCACAGTGTAGATGTGAAGCTAGAAATATGTATATATTTAAATGGTGTAACTGAGTCTACTCTTTTAGAGAAATTAAATAACTTAAATGCCTGTTATAGTGATCATTTAGCACAATTAATATCAGACAAAGTTAATACATTAGATAGCGAAACTATGGGTACATTTTACATAAACTGTGAAGTGGCAGAAAATTCTACATGTGCATTGATGAGTGATAAAGATACATTATATTTAGATGTAAATTATAATATTCATAGTAGGAAAAGCGGTCAGTGTCATACTATATCGGCATGTAGTGAAACTATAGATTTACAATTAGATACTGTACGAGATAATAACCATCATTGTGGTCAAGAAGGTCTAGATTCAGCAGAGATAATATTTTATGAAGATAAGTTAGGTAATTTACATATTATAGCTGCAGCCCCCTGTTATAAATCACACGAAGAATGTAAGCGTTTTAAACAAAAATTTAAAAAAGATTTGCAAGGACTAGTACATTCAGTATTTAATAAATTTAACGTATTGAATAGATTAGAACTATATTATTATATATTAGAATACAATAAAGAAGCAATAAATAAAATAGACAATAATAGTGATTGTAGTGTTATATTAGATTTAACTACTTTAAAAATACATATGATAACCAAAGCAGAACAAGATTGTCAAACAACTAATGTTTTACCGGAAGGATGTGGTGTAACATTATCAGAAGAGTATCACTCATATGTTTCAAGCCAATTAGAGAAGTATAATACTCATTCTTATTCTCATAGGATAACATATAAAAATTATATGCAGTATTCTAATGAGTTATACTATTCAGTTGCTTTAGTAGACACTTTTACGGAGGAGCTTACTCATTTTAATAGCCTTATGCATCAATTAGCTATTGAAAATCTATGGTATAGTATAAAAGACCCATCACAGGAACTCGGATCCAACAACTTAAAACTCGTATCATTTTAAATAAATATCTATATAATAATATATGAAAGCATTACTACCTATTATTGCTGTATTTCTATTAGGATTATATTATTATACCAACTATAGCACTCCTTTCATTGAAGGCTTTGGTGATTCAGATTGTCCAAATTTACTCATTCAAAAAGGTAAAAAAATTTATCTTAAAAACACACAAAAAGCCGAAGTTCCTGGAGTTAATCCAATTGTTTTTAAGAATTTAGAAGAATATGTTGAATTTTTAGATTGGCAAAAATCTCAAAATATTAAATGTCCAGTATTGTATCTTAAGAGAGAATATGACACACAGGACAATGAAGTATATAGAATTCGTCCTGATATGGTGGAGATGCATGGTGGAGGACAATCTATTCCTGCAGGGATTCATTTAGGAAAAACCGAATCAACGATAGAAGATTCTGGTAAACAAATAGTAGGTCAGCATCAGCCCTTTGACCCTATGGACCAAGACCAAGGGATGAATTCTTCTCTAGATAAGTTATTTAATGTGGAGGAAGGTAGTGGAAAAAGTGCTAATCCAATGGATAGCAACTGGGGAGGTACACAATATACTCAAAAACAGGTAGATAAGGGACGGTATAAAGGCAATGAAGTAGCCATTTATGTGCCTTAATTATATAAAATAGCACCAAACATATGCGATGCAAAAATGCTTACCCATCCTAGCTGGATGGTTGTGGGAGTATATTTAGTTTTGACAATAAATGAATAATTATCTTTTTCTTTGTATAAAGGTTCAACATTCCATTGATTTGTTAATAGATAACACCAACTACAATGACTAATTCCGGTCATCATACCAATAAAGATAGAACTGCGACGTACTCTAGCAGATAAAAAATGTAGATCTCTAAAATAAAGATGACATAGCATCCACGGAAGTAAATGTATAACAGCATCTGCGCTTAATAAAATATATAGTGGCTGGCGTTTCCATCCAATCTCATTAATAAAAAAGATATCTCCTAATTCTCTCAATAGTTTGTAATTAGTTCCCGCATATAAACAGTGAATACCTACTCCTAAACCAACAGAATTTATGGTGGCTATACGCCGGGCAAGACGAGAGAAGGGCAATAAGGGCATTAAAAACATAATCTCTCGGTAGACCCAACGAGTATATTGAATATTTTGGGCTGATTTACAATAACAATTTTTGTCCCAGGTAAATTTAGAAGCATCAGTTTTATCAATTTTACACCACTTAATACAAGGATAGGCTTTATAATAATTATATATATAACTTATTATAAAGACGATGAAAGGTGTGAGTCGTAATTGACGAATATTATATAGAGGGAGTAGTCTTCTAAAAGGAATCATGCCTATGAGAATTGACATGGGCCAAATCCATTTAGTCGCAGCTAATTGATTTATTTTATCTAGGCGGTTTTTTTGCCGCCATTGAGTGAAATAATACGTTAATAGGTAGTTGTATTTTTGTATGAGATACTTTTTGAGGAGAATCTCTCGGGTCATTGCTTATCTAAATATTGTAGCGATTCTTTTAAGGTATTTTTAAATTGATGCAGGTGATTAATATTTTGTATTAGACTAGTGTTTTTCTCGGTCATAGGATCATTTACATCCAGTTTATCAGAAACTAAATGGGCTAATATTTGATTATCACACCATTTAATTTTATTTTGAAGAGTATCTTCATAGTTTGTTCGGTATTTGGATACATTGAGTGAATCTAGGACGCGAGTGTTTTCCTTTTCAATTTCGGCGGGCCGGTCTTTTAAGTCAACTGGATTAAATCCCTCAATTAGCCGTCCGCGTCGGGTCAACATTAGGAGAATAATAATGCCTAAACCTACGCATATATATTCTTTAGAGAGCCATTTTGGGAGTTCAAACATATAATATAGAGGGATTAAATTAATTCCCTAATCTTACCCACTATATTCTTTCCTAGCTTTCTCTCCTCCATCCATTGATACTATCTATGAAATAAGAGTCATTGTTATCACAGGGGGCAGCCCCCATGTTCTTGTGCATGGCGACTAAATGATAGTTGCTCAGGGGGAGTACTTATTGCATATAGATAATATGCAGTTGTGAAGGCCACTGCCACACGTTGAAGTTATTTTCGAACGATAATCTGGATTAGCTGTACACTGCATACATTTTTGCGTACTAGGATAGTTTGCTTTTGGGCATATACTATTTATTAGCTTTTCACAATCTGGGGGGCACCCGGTGAAAGTCACATAATCATTATATTTTTCTTTCATATTAATTGTACTATCTTTAGATTGTATAATATAATCATCATTTTTACTAATATGTGTATATAAGTGATGTATTGTTGAATCAAATTTAATTATAAAAGTCCCTTCCCTCTCTATTTTTGCCGTATAACTTAAGCCCGCAACAAAACATTTACCATTAACTAAACCATCTATAAAATACGTAGCTTCATTATTATTTTCATTAATCATTTTAACTGTAGTTGTCATTTATAATATATATATTATAAATATTATAATATATATATTATAAATTTACCAAATTAATTTATCCTATCAACTCCCTAATCTTACCCACAATATTCTTTCCTAGCTTTCTCTCCCCTCCTGTCTTTGTTTTTATCCGCATAGTTCCTAAATAATCCTCACTCTCAGCTACTTTTCCTAAAAATTTATAAATATTTCCCTCAAAGGGCTCTAATAGTTGTCGGGCAATAGACGCACTCACCCCCGGCACCTGCATCAACATAATCTCTCCAATATTATCACTTGTTTTGGATTTTTTGGTAATTTTAATACATTCTGTATAGTTATCCGTCGGATTGCCTCCTACGCCCTCACTTCCACCACCCTCACCCCCAACCAGACTTACATCATAGTATGGTGTTTTGGTTTTTTCTTTAAGTATTTTGGTCGCCCATTGAAGAGTGATGGCGGCAGTTTCGTGGAGTGATTGCGTATTCCAGATAGAAAATCCCTTAAATAGACTAGTGGTGAGAAGTGCGGAGTAGAGCGTGGGGGTGGTGATTCGGCTATATTTAGATTTAAAGGTGGAGAGATTTCCTTCTATAAGGTAGAAAATTTGGTGGTTATGAACATTAGAGAGGGAGAGACGGTGGGCTTGTTCGCGATATCGTCCGTCTAGGATGGAGGCGGCAAAATCGGCGACGGACTTTCTCTCAATAATTAGACGGCATTTTCCATCTAGATGAAGTTGGATATCGCCTAGTTCTAGGTTTTTAGAGGAGATAGTGAGAGCTGGATTGGTGGTCTGGTTGTTTAAGAGGGAGAGAAGGTCTTTCTCTCGGTAATCAATAATTATATTCATATGGATAGTATATAATGATTGATTTAGGTAGATTTAATGATAGTTAATAAAATTTTTTTATATATATATATTATAATGACTAAATTAAAAGTATTTAATAGTCAAACAAAAAGTACTTATTATCTAAATAATGTAGATGTTAGATTTATATAGGATTAGAGCACCAATCACTGTTTCCACCACAATCATAATACACTATTTCCCCATCATGAAGATTATTACATATACTACTAGCATTACATATATAAGGACATTGTGTTAGAGAACGACAAAACCCTAGTTCACACATCTTCTCTGAAATAGCATAGCAGGTATTCATATCTCCCGATGAACTAAAAGTAATATATCCATGCTTTGGTGTAGGAGCAGGTGTAGGAGCAGGTGTAGGAGCAGGTGTAGGAGGACAATAATTCATAGTATAGGTACAATCATAATCAATGGATGTATAATATGGTACATGTGAATCATTACTTATTGAACTAATAGAACAATACTTATTATTACATAATACTTTATTTATATTAACTATACTTTTATTATTTGATTCTGGATATAAATGACATAATTCTTCTGCATATTGTTTGCATGTACTTAAATCGTTATCAGTAATAAAATGTCCAACATTGGATAGACATATGTTATATGGGTTACATTTAAGTGAGTTATTACATTTATTACCACTACAACATTTCTGATTAATATTTCCACATGGAGTTGCCGGACAATATTTTCTAGTTTTAGTACAGTCATAATTTACACTTATATCTCCTGGAATTTCAAAATCATGTGTTTCCTGAAGATCACATTGGCTCTTTATCTTCTTTGTGCAAAAATAAGGATCTTTACAGTAATTAGTACAAATATAATTAGGCGATGCAATGACCGTCCCGCAATATTTTTCCCAAAATTTGGCACAATATCTATATTGATTATCCATTGTTAAATATATTGTTCCACTAACAGATAAGCATAATTTATCACCAATCGCCAGCGAATGTCTACACATTAATGAGGAATTGTCACATATATTGCCAGAACAACATGGTAAGTTTATTTTTCCGCATGGTGATGGAGGTGGCGGTGTTGGGACGTACTCTGTTCTACAGATCCACACATCCTCATCCCCATGCAGATCGCAAATCAAGCCCGAACAGCAGGATAGTTCCACATTATGACATGTTTTTCCGGATGATATACAGGAATTATTTATTAAAATAGCATTATATATATAATAATTTGAAGTAGAATCTGCTAATTTTTCATAAAAATAATTATTACTATAATGTAAAACTGTTTTATTAGTATTAGTATAGCCTAAATATATATGGTTATTTGTTAAACAATTTGGTTTTATTAAATGATTAAATATAATATGTGAAGAATTGTCTAATATAATTTTAGTTCTATAATTAGCCATATATATATATATAATAAAATTATAATTAATACAGCCTTATAAAATCATATAAATACATCTCTCATAAGTTAATTAATGGGAGACAAACTAGACGATATCCATCAAGAAGACGGGAAATTAATCTATAATCCATTTAATAACCGTAATCAAGAAATCACCCTTCCCGAATTACAGAGTATTCTTAAAAGCTATGGTCTTCCAGGAGATGTTTATAATTTTAATCTTTATAAACGTGCATTTGTCCATAAATCATACACAAAACGTCCTCATTATGAAAATGTAGAACAAAATATTGAAATCGCGCCTCAACCAGAGGATTGTTTGCCCCTTAAACAGAAATCCAACGAGCGTCTAGAGTTTTTAGGTGATGGAGTCCTAGAGGCAATTACAAAGTATTATTTATATCGTCGTTTTCCTAAGGAAAACGAGGGTTTTATGACCGAGAAGAAAATCGCCCTAGTTAAGAACGAATCACTTGGGCGACTTGCCTACAACATGGGGTTAAATAAGTGGCTTTTACTTTCAAATCATGCAGAGGATAAAAAGTCAAGAACGAATCTAAAAAAACTAGGATGTTTATTTGAGGCATTTTTAGCCGCATTATTCCTAGATTACAACAAAATGCAAATAAAGGATGAGCATGAATGGTTTGAGAACTTGTTTGTATGTGGACCAGGATTTCAGATGGCCCAGATATTTTTAGAGGCAATTTATGAGAGACATGTGAATTGGACAGAGTTGATTATGAATGATGAAAATTACAAGAATATCCTACAAGTGAAGATACAAAAAGAATTTAAAACGACGCCAGTCTATTTAGAAGATAAATACGACCAAGAAACCGGATATCATATGGGTGTTTATTTGTGTTTAGGTTATGAGGTACATGAGATAAAACAACAAAATATCCAGGTGGAAGAGGTGGAAAAAATTAATTTAGAAAGTTTAAATGAGAGATTTGAAGCAGGCGAGAATATATTTATTGTATTAGGGAGGTCACAGCATAAAATTAAGAAAAAGGCGGAACAAGTGGCTTGTATGGAGGCATTAGATAAAATGGTATAGTTTATATATATAAAACCTAAAAATAATTTCCATACAGATAGTAATGGATGCCCTTAAAAAAAAACCTGTGCCAGGAGAATTTACCGAGCATGTAGTTAAATTACCTGGGCAAGATATCATATTTAAAGACCTAACATCTAAAGTAAAAATAAATCGTGCAGATATTTTGAAAAAAGTGAAACCTAAAGAAACAGTTGTATCTACGTCTTCCACACCAGCATTAACCACTACACCTAGTGAACCGTCTAGTGAATTATCTATTTCTATACCGGATTCTACACAAAAAACCCCCCTCTCTTCCATTACTCATCCTCCCCCAGGAAAAACTGTGTATGCTCCAGCACCGGCAAAAAAACTCAAGAAGAAAATCCGATTGAAATCACCAACTGTTAAATCTACAATAACCCAGGCTCAACCTCCCTCGGCACCAACCGTTAAAGTTGTTCAACGACCTAAATCAACCGAGCCAGACCAAATACAAGAAGGTACATTAATTGACCCGTCGCGACTACCACCCGAAGAGAGAATCGTCTTAAAGGCGACCGAATATTATATGAATAATCGCACAATATTCTCCTCGTTTATCAATAACTTATTTAAGGATTATAAGACACAATTAAGAGAGGAGAGTAGTCGTGTGAGCTGTGAAAAGGACGATAATTTCCGTCTACTAACCCATCAAAAGATTGTCCGTGATTATATTAATTTATATACGCCTTATCGTGGATTATTATTGTACCATGGGTTAGGTTCAGGGAAGACGTGTTCATCGATAGCAATAGCAGAGGGAATAAAGAGTACAAGAACTGTTATGGTGATGACCCCTGCCTCTCTCCGGTCTAATTATATAAAAGAGTTGAAGTTTTGTGGAGACCGTTTATATAAGAAAAAACAATACTGGCAATTCATTAAAACAAAAGTTCCGGAGATGATGGATGCATTAGCACAGGCGCTCTCTTTACCAGTTGGATTTATAAAAAAACATGGTGGTTGCTGGTTAGTAAATGTGAAAGAAGAGCCCAATTATGATAGTCTGAGTTCGTCCGAAAAGAAAATATTAGATGAACAATTGGATGCGATGATTCTCTCTAAATATAAGTTTATTAACTATAATGGTCTTCGTACCAAAAGTTTTGATGAAGAAACACAACAGGGTACAATCAATCCATTTGATAATAAGGTAGTAATAATAGATGAGGCACATAATTTTATTAGTCGCATTGTGAATAAGATAAACCAACCTACTTCTCTCTCAATGCGATTATATGATTATTTATTAAAGGCAACCAATTGTCGTATTGTTTTATTAACCGGCACACCTATTATTAATTATCCAAATGAATTAGGCATATTATTTAATATACTCAGGGGAAATATTACTACATGGAGGTTGCCGGTGACAATATCTACTAGTAAAAAAGTGAATGTGGCAACATTTCAAAAAATAATTAAAAAGAATAAGGCATTAGCTGATATTATAGATTATGTGGATTATAAGGCGAATCGTAAAGAATTAACCTTTACAAGAAATCCATTTGGATTTGCGAGTGTATATGAAAAAGAGTATCGGGGTGTTAAGATGGTTGGGGGGGAAGAAGTCTCTAATGATAGGATGTTGGATGAATTAGAGAAAGATTTAGCGACAGAAAAGATAATTGTCAATAAATCCGGGCGTATGGTAGAGGATTACCGGGCATTACCTGATACTTTAGATGCATTTACAAGTCAATTTGTAAATAAAAATAACACTGTAAAAAATAAGAATCTATTTCAGAAGCGTATTATTGGATTAGCTTCTTATTTCCCAGATTTAACTAGATTGATGCCTAGGTTTAACAAAGATTCAGATATTCATGTGGTAAAGATAACGATGAGTGATTTTCAGTTAAAAGTATATGAGGCTGCGCGAGTAGAAGAGAGAAAGTCCACAAAAAATAAGGGACGTCCAAAGAAAGGTATTAATAACTTATATCAAGAATCTACTTCAACGTATAGGATATTCTCTCGTGCGTATTGTAATTTTGTATTCCCAGAGGGAAAGAGACCTAAACCACGAAAGGGAGTGAAAGTAGATGAATCGGCTTTAGATAATTTATCAGTAGAGGAGAAGATGGCTAATGTAGATGGTAAATTTACGGCGGAAGATATTACTCCAGAGGAAAAGAAAGACCAATCCTATGAAGAAGAGATAGGACAAGCAATAGATTATTTGAAATTAAATAGTAAACAGCTTCTCTCTCCAAAAGGTGAAGATGGACATGAAGGATTACAAAAATATAGCCCTAAATTCTTAGAGATGTTAAAGACGATAAAAAATCCTAGTTATGAGGGGCTCCATCTTATATACAGTCAATTTAGAACATTAGAGGGTATAGGTATTTTTAAATTAGTATTAGAACAGAATGGTTTTGTGGAGTTTCGTGTGATGAAAGACCAAAATGGGCTATGGAAGATGGACGTGGAAGATACGACGAAACCAGCCTTTGCACTTTATACAGGAACAGAAGATGAAGAACAAAAAGAGTTACTAAGAAATATATATAATGGAGATTGGGAGACAATTCCAAATAATATACGGGAAGAATTAGAGGCAAGGAATGCAAATAATAATATGGGAGAGATTATCAAGGTGTTGATGATTACATCTTCCGGTGCAGAAGGTATTAGTTTGCGAAATACCCGCTATGTACATATAACAGAGCCATATTGGCATCCAGTAAGAATTGAGCAGGTAATCGGTCGTGCTCGTCGTATTTGTAGTCACACTGATTTACCAGTAGAGTTACAAACGGTAGAAGTATTTATTTATTTGATGACGATAAGTGATGAGCAATTAAAGAACGCATCTAGAGAATTAAATGTGAAGGATGTAGGGGAGGAAACGAAGCGTCCATTGACTAGTGATGAATCTCTTTATGAAATCTCCATGAGAAAGGCGAGGGTGAATCAGAATTTATTACAGGCAATTAAGGAGGCTTCAATGGATTGTGCGCTACATAGTAATAGTGAGCATCCTTTAGCGTGTTATACGATTGCTAATCCTTCGGCAAATAAATTTACATATGACCCAAATATTAAGAAGGACTCTAGTGATAAGATTGCAAAATTAAATGTCAAGAAGATACAGTGGGAAGCACAAGAGATTAAGATTAAAAATAAGATGGGAGAAGAGACACAATATGCATGGAATAAGGAGGATAATAAGGTATATGATTATGATTCATATATTCAAGCTTTAAAAGGGTTGAGAAATCCCGAACAAGTGGGAACTATGGAGTCTTTAGGTGAGAAAGGATGGAAGTTTATTCCACTTAAATAATTATCTTTTGTTAATATATGAAAGATAAGGCTGCTAAACGTGCTGCAAATAGACTTCGTGATAAGCGCCGTCGTAAACGTAAGCATGCTAGACAAATAGAATCTAGATTAAAAAATGAATATTGTGAGTATTTAACCAAAATGAACCAGTTTGAGTATCATACATGGTTGAGTGAGGTAACTAACAGTGAAGAGGAGGATAAAATATATTGTAGCCAAGTCTCCAATAAGGAAAATAATTTAAATGAGTTACGAAGGCGAAATGAGCGTGAAAAAGCATTAATAAGCGCCTATGATATTGTAGGTATAGATGAATTAGAAGTGACTAAAGATAACACAGAAGGAAATGAGTGTGTAATTTGTTAGAATAATGTTATAGATATATAAATGAGTGATGAAAATAGTGGAAAAGATATACAAATAAGTTATACTCAATTAAAGAATGACTTATCAAACCTAAATGCAAGATATATGAAATTAAAAAAAAGAATTCCAGATATATCTTTAACTCCTTTAAGAAATTATTTAGGATTATTAGATGTAACATCAACAGATATATCTGGTGAATGGCGGTCCTTACCGGGGTATATACATACAGAAAGTTTAAAAAAATAATAGTATAGATATATATTATTAAAAGATATAAGTATATATTTATAATTTAGTAATTTATAGATATATAAAAGTATGTAATATATATATATGCCTGATGTAAGTGATTTTAGCTATCAATTACTAATAACACAAGTATTAACATTAAGTGCTGAACTAGCTAAATTAGAAAAATTAGTACCTGTACCGAATCAATCAGAATTATCAAGCCCCTTTAGTAAAAATATATATTTAGGATTGAGACAAGAAAAATCTGATTATAATTCCCTCCCTCTTCCAAAGTGTCCTAGTATAGAAGTTGATAACTGCGAAGATATTTATTATATATCTGATAACTCTACTATTTGTAATAACTATTATATGCAATGGAATCATAATGGAAATTACTGTGGCCAATATGTTAAGTGTAAAGCAAAATTGTATTCCGGTATAGATTTTTCAAATTGTGGTGTTGATTTAGACTCTTCATGTAATAAATCTTATATTAATGGAGAATGGAGACAATTTATATAATATGTAGTATTATCAAATATTTTATATTATAACACTATAAGTATGCCAACATGTTATGCAGAAGCTTCAAATAATGTAGTATGTTGGGGGATAGGTTTAGGATGTAATAATAATAAATACTGGAGACCTCTAGAAATTTCACACAATGAAATTTCCAATAACTGTACTGATATATCATCAATATTACTACAAAAAACTCCTATATTGATAGATAATACATATATGGGTAAGGTAGGTAATTCTTATACCACTGGTGCTTATAATAATGCCCCCTATACATTATCATCCAATGTATCATTTATAAATAAGACTGATATAATAAGTAATACAAATATTAGTAATGGATTATTTAGCATTAATAGTAATAAATCAATTACAATATCCGGATTAACTATTAGTGATATATCTTTCAATAAGCCATTAATAACTATATCTAATGGAGCAAATGTAATATTAGATGGTTTAAATATAAATAATTGTCAGTGTTCAAATAGTAGTCTAATAGATATAAAAGATAGTAGTCTAACTTTACAAAATATAACGATAAATAGTACCTCTACTTCAGGAGCAATATTTAAGTTTGATAAAAGTGTAATAGTTAAGTGTAAATCATGTAATATATCTGGTTGTGACACTTCTTTAGGGGTAATCTATTCAACTAGTAGCATTACTTTAAATAATTCAACTTGTAATTTTTATAATAATAATAATACAGATTATACTCGACCAAAGCCCATTAGCGGCGGGACTATTTCTATTGGTGGCGCTTTAACGGTTAGCGGTCCTGCGACTAATTTAAAGTTTTATTATAACTCTGCGCACTATGGAGGTGCAATCACTTGTAGTTCTCTCATTATTCAAAATACAAGTGGTGGTAGTGTATATTTTAGTGGAAATCATGCGTATGAAGGTGGAGCTATAAACGCTTCTGATATAAGCCTAATTGATGCTAGTATAATATTTTCAAATAATATTGCTGGTATTTCTGGTGGTGGTGCTATTTATTCTGATAGTTTAACTATTAGCGGTCCTGCGACTAATTTAAAGTTTTATGATA
>CERS01025154.1_pt1 | contig 15981 bp, 5 predicted proteins | sample 356251 | NCBI WGS metagenome assembly CERS01 (sample SAMEA2621020, study PRJEB7988) | marine metagenome | isolation source: saline water (ENVO:00002010), including
TCTAGTAATAGACAAGCAGATCCTTATACTAAAGATGGAAGAAAGGTTTCAAGTGTTGGTCAACAATTTAATAATGGTTTAAAACAAGCAGGTAATTATGATGCTTTAGAAAGAAGTAACATTCAAGCAGGAGGTGGAGTACAATATAAAAATCATGATGCTGGTCAAATTGGAACTGTATTTACAAGTCCTAATAAATTAGGTGCAAATCTTAATCAAAGAATAGATTATACATTATTTGATAGTCTTAAAAGTAATCCTTTATCTGCATATAGAAATAGTAATGACAATCAAGTTCCTCAATTCTTTTGTCAAACAAAACCTGAAGATTTTTCACCTGAAAGAGAAGATAACGATAATCAATATATATCTTCAAGTCAAGAACTTGGTAATCAAGGTAATTCTCAGGTTACAATATTAGGATTAAATAATGAAAATCCTTTGTTAGATCAACCAAGAAGAAACAATACAAGAAGAGGAGAATTTTGTTATGGTACATAATTAATAAAATAGTCTTAATTTATTTTTCAGGAAAAACTGATTAAGTTTATTTATGGTATCTTGCTTCGTGTTCTGATACATCTTCATAAGTTCCTTTGAACCCACAACCAAATTCACACTGATGTGTTGGCTTTACTTTTATCTGCTCATAGTAATCAACATCATCATTTATGTAATAATTATTCTTATTAGTTTCATGAGACCATCTTTTATCTATATGACATGTTATTTCAAATGTGAGACTATTGTCAACACCATTAAAATCATAAAGTTGATAACTCCCAGAATAACTCCTATAGAATGATATTTCTAATCTTTCAAGAGTTGGCAAAACTTTCTTATAAAAATTATAATAAGCTCTAAAATTACTATTACTATAAAAAAGAATACTTCCAGGTGGAACATTTATAGGAATCTTGCAAAATATTTTCTTTTTACTATTCTTTTCTACTACTGATTCAAAATAAGTATTACCTCCGTTACCAACTGATATTAAAATAGATTCTCCACCAAAAAGATTGTATCGTAAAGGACATAATGCCCAAGTATTAGTACCATCTATTGTACTCCTAAGGTTATTAACAGGATCAAATCCAACTACTGAAGCTATCGTATTTTTATAACTAGGTGGTATCCACCTTCTTAATGAAACACTGACTCTTGCTGTACCATTACCAGTATTATTAGTATTTGTGAATAATGTGAATGTCTGACCATAAGTGAAAGTAGCTGGAGCAGCAGCTTCTTCGTAGACTATGGCACGTGTTACTTTACCATCAAGTGTTTCTATTCTAACGTCAAACCCTCCATTACCCTTTCCTCCATTGACGTACACAATTCCGTTAGTATAATTACTTCCAGGATGAACTATATTTAATCCTCCGCCATCTGTTTTACCCTTACTTGGTAATTGTAGTATAGGCATAGCTATTTCTTTGTTTGTTCTAATGCCGTTAATAATAATAAAATGACCTGGAAAAGTATTATCTACTTTCATAGAAATCAAAAACTTAGAAATATTACCCATATTTTGTGTATAATTAGGAGCATCAACTAAAGATGTAGGTAGATTCCAAGTAGTTTCTAATTGTGAACTAATCGTCCATGTACAAGATGTAGCAGTATCAAGAACATTTTTTAAAGTTGATTGAATATTTAAAGCTTTACTATTAGAAACTAATGCATAATCTGCCCTAGGTACACTGACTGTATAAATAGTACCCGTACTACCTTTAATCATATTCCAATTTAAAGCAGGACTAACTGTACCATCAACACCAGCCCCTGTAGGATCTATCCATAAGTCTATTTTATCATTATATTTACCAACAATGTAATTGCTATTATGTAAGGTGGCATCGATTAATTCTATTGAATAAATACCATAAAGAGTTTCAGCTAATTCTATAGTATAACTATTTGATTCTGGATATTCTTCTCTATTTCTATCGTTACTGTCTATAGAAACTCTATATTTTCTAACGGTTCTATTCATTAATCATTCAATAGATTATTTTTACTAATAAAAAACCTAGTTAATAAATAAGATGACAAGTACTATAGGTGTAAATTATGGAGACTCGATAATAGCTAATCCTGCATTAAAAACAGAAAATAAAGGAGAGACTGGTGCACAGGGTATACAAGGTCCTCCAGGAGCAACTTTGTACTATGGTGAAACTTTTGCAACAACAGGAACTGTTACTCTTACAGATACAAATTGGAACGATATGAGTGATTTAACGTGGACTTCAGGTGATAAACATTCAGATATTACTATAGATACTTCCAATGGTAAAATAAGTGTACCTGTTTCCAATTTTTACGATGTGTCTTTTTTTCTTAATATAAGTAGTAACACCAATGCTAATATTTCGATAGGAATTATTAAAGGAAATGCTACAACTCCAGAAAATGATGATATTTCACAAATTTTTGTAACAAGTGGTAAAAAGAGTATGGTATATGTTCAAAGTACCCTAGCTTTAGGTTCAACAACTCCTGTAAAACCTTATATAAAGACAGATGCAAATGCTAACTTGACAGTTGTAAATGTAAGGTTTGCTTTAACAGCTTTAGTAGGTGCTGATATAGCTGATTTTATTACAGATGATTCGGTAAATGACATAACAGCATCAGTAGGAGGTGAAGTTAAATTCTATAATACTATTTATAATGTAGATGATAATACTAGTGATAAAAAATTAATACCTGCTAAACTTAATGTATCGAAGTCTTATATTACTAATAATGGTCTTAACGTTAATCAATCTAGGGAATATAAATTTCAAAATGCTAACGGAACAGACTTAGTAAGTATTTCTACTGTAGGAAACACTACTATTCATAAAAATTTTGACGTAAACAATAAATTTACAGTAGCTAGTAGTACAGGAAATACAGTAATATCCGGTAGTTTAGAAACAACTGGGGCTAGTACGCTTAATAATAATTTGACTGTTGGAGGAACAACAACTTTGAATGGAACTCTTGACGTATCTGGAAACACTTCATTAAACAATTCTGATTTTAAAATTAAAAATAATATTGGAACTGAAAAATTTTCCGTAGCTGCAGCTAGTGGTAATACTGTTATTCAAGGAACACTTTCTTCTATAGGTGAATTTAAAGTAAATAATAATTTTACAGTTAATTCTAATGGTAACGTTACGATACCTGGTACTTTAGGTGTAACAGGACAGACAACTGTTCAAAATTTAACAACTACAGGTACAACTACTATTGGACCTAATACTTATCCTTCAGTCACAGGAGACGCAGGTAAATTTTTGAAAACAGATGGAGCTGGTGTTTTAAGTTGGGACACTCCTACTGATACACAATATACAGCAGGAACAGGATTAAATTTAACAGGGACTACATTTAGTATTAATAGTTCTCTTAATAATTTAAGTGATGTTGTAATTAGTAATCCTCAATCTGCTGGTCAAGTTCTCATTTATGATGATGCTCAAGATAAATTCGTAAACAAGCTAGTTACAGGAGGGACAAATGTTACAGTAACTTCTGCTGATGGAAGTATCACAATTTCTTCACAAGATACACTTTACACAGCAGGAACAGGATTAAATTTAAATGGAACTGAATTTAGTATTAAAAATAGTGAAATAACTAGTGTTGGTACATTAGATAACCTTACTGTAACAGGAACAACAACTTTAAATGGTGGTTTATCCCTAGATAATTTTACAGTATCTGATACATCTGGTAATACTACAATAGGAGGAACTCTTAATGTTACTGGAGATACAACATTAGGAACAACTATATTAGGAACAACAACTACTGGGGCTCTTTCTAGTGGAACTTTTCAATCAAGTGGTACAGGAACTTTTACTGGAAGTATAACAGCTGCTGGAGCTTCATTAAGTGAAAATGTTTCAATGACAAAAAATTTAACTGTCAATGGTACAAGTTCTTTTAAAAATACTACTGTTACTGGGACATTTAGTGTTACTGAAAATTCATCATTTGATAAAAATTTATCAATAGGGGATAATTTAACAGTAAGTGAAAATTTTTTTATAATAGGAGGAGGATTAAGATTTACTGATTCAGGTAATGTTCCTGATTATACTATAGATTGTTTTGCAAAAACTGATGGTGTGAGACTACCAGTAGGTACAACAGGTGAAAGACCTACTAATAATTTAGGTGTTATTCGTTTCAATACTTCTTTAAGTAAATATGAAGGTTATGATGGAACAGTTTGGAAATCTTTTGGAGACCTAGGTAATACTACACATGGCTCTTTTGTAACAATAGACAATAATGGTAATATTGATTTTAAAACAGACAATACAAGAAGACTTTTACTTTCGAAAGCAGGTAAATTAACATTCTATACTTCAGGTTTAGAAACTCTTTATATTGATACAGATGTTACTACTAATTTTCCAACTGGTATAAATGATTATAAAACTTATGTTGATAACACAGTTCCTATTACTGCACCTGGAGCGAGTCAAAAAAGTCGCTTAGTAGGTAACCTTTTGGTTTCACAAACAGTTTTAACAAATGAACTAAAGTCTGACAATATAAGTTCTAAAACAGGAACTATCGGTACTGTAACATTTGACGCAAATGGAAGTGTTTCTGGTTTAACAAATTTGAATATAGGAGGAGGAATAACAACTACAGGTAATGTTAATGCAACAAAAGGTATATTTACAGGTGATGTAAGTGGAGTTAAAGGTACATTTACAGGGGAAGTAAGTGGAACAAAAGGTACATTTACAAGCCTTGACGTATCAGAAGGTAATATTGAAAATGTAGGTAATATTGCTGTAGATAGTATTTCAGCTGATGATGGAACTTCTTTTAGTATTAATAGTAATTGGACAGCAGCTGGTCAAACATGTACAGATTTAGGAACAGTTACAACAGTAGATATAGATGGAGGTACTATGGACGATGTTTCTATAGGTTCAGTAACTCCTGGTACTGGTAAATTTACAACACTTACAGGGGTAGATGCAACTTTTTCAAGTTCTTTAAAAATACCTGTTGTCAATGGAGGAACTAGTCAAGCAACTGCTAACGATGAAGGTAAATTAAGATATAATCAAGCTACAAGTAAAATACAAATAGTAAAATCTGAAGGTGCTAACTATTTTTGGACAGACATTGAAAGCGTTGTTAATAATAACAATGGAGGTGGAGGTGGAGGTGGTGGCGGAGGAACTGCCACTAGCGTTGCTGATACTGATGGTGATACTACAATAACTTTTGAAGATTCAAGTTTACCTGGAGGAAGAGATACAATAGAATTCTTAATAGGACAAGGTTCAAGAACTACTAAAGACAATAGTTTTAAAGTTGCAACTATGGATCAAACAGGTCTTCAGATAGGAACTAGCGTTACAAATCCAGATGGGGTAGATAGAACAGTAAAAGCAGATGATTTTAGCATTCCTGATCCAAATGCTAATAACGCTAGTCTTAGTTTAGGTGATTTAATGGGTCCACCTAAAGCTATTTCTGGGTTGACTATAGCAAATAGTAGTGTTGACATTAGTGCTTCTTTTACACCTGTAACTTTGTATAATATAGGTTTTATTACAACAAAAGTTCCTGTAATATTAGCTTTGAAAGTTAAATTTGAAAATACTACAGACACTAATACACTGATACCTACAACTGGTACCCATTTTTCAATAACAGGTGTTAATTATGAAACTTTAAATAAAATAGTTTTTTCAAAACAGGCTGGAACTAATGGAGTTACTGGAACTACTTATACTTTTTATAATCTAAATCTCATACAAGGAAAAGAATATAAAATTACATTAGGTTATAGTAATAATCATCCAGAAATAAAAGCAACAACAGATGGTAATAATACCTTAGCTCAAGCTCAAGCACCTGATACTATAACTACGGTTATATTTACAGAACCTACTACACTAAATGGTAGTACAAGTACAACTGTTTATAACGAAACTGGAACTCCTAAAGTTTCATTTAGTTGGACTCAACCTTTACCTCGTTCAGGTAATTTATCAGGTTATGATGTTACTTATCAAGCAGTTGGTACTTCAATAAACACTCTTGATTATTCTGCTAATGAATATACTACTACAGCTACAGCAGGGGCAACTTCAATAAATATTACAAATAATGTTAAATTTGGAACAAAATACAAAGTTAAAATAAGAGCAAGCAATGACGCTGGTGCCACTGGTGAGTATTCAGAAGAATTTACATCTGCTGCTTTTACTAAAGTACCAAACCGTCCAAGTTCAACATCTATTACCCTTACCCTTAGGAACTCATCAACTGTATCTTATACGGGTACAAGTTTAAATGGATTTTATTACTATAACGGTAACAATTTTACAACGGGTTCTGGATACCTTTTTAATTCAAATCAATTTGGTAATAATATTGAATTTTATACAAATGCCATAAAAGTAGTTGAAAATTTAAGGTTAACCAATATTATAAGAGACGCTCCTGGTACTTGGACAGTAACAGGTAAAGTAGTTAAAGGTGCATTAGAAGATGAAAAAGTTCATACTATAAGTGCTTATGGTTATGTAACTGATGTTAATTTTACAGGAAGTGCCACTAGTAATACTAATTCAGATATAGTTTTTAGTGGTAATCTAACTACAGATACAGATAAATTTTGGCCTATAATGAATATTAATACATTCTATTTAAAATTTAAAAATACTATGGCTACTATTGGTGATGGGACTATAACTTTGAAGGTAGATGCTTCATTAGACACAACAGGAACTTTAAATTTTTCAGTTGATACTTTAAATACAGTACCTACAATAGCTGCAACAAAAAGTGTTAAAATGTCTGCTACTGCTAGTCATGATTTTAATTGTGGATTAGCTAATTTGAAAGCTCAAACGGGTTGTGATTTTTTATTTACAACAACCATTCAGAATTTAGCTACTAATGCTGATAAATATTATAGGAATGATAGAAAACAATTATTAATTTCTAATCCAGATACTACTAATAGAACTGTAAGAGTAAATGATATTACATATGGTAAAAATGACGCAGCAAATTCTGGCAACCAAATTGTTTATGCTGATAAAGATGTTGACGTACGATTATCAACAGCCAATAAAATAGGTTTGACGTACTTTACTTTAACAGCTTATAATATCAAAGGTTCTAGTAATACTACTGTAAGTATGAAGATTTATGCAGATAATAATTCTAGGAACAACACTACGAATAGGGTATCTTCTGGAACTTATGCTTCTACTTTTCAATTTTATGGAAGTCAAGTTTTTACACCTTCTGTAAATACTGATAGTACTTCTTTGGTAGTAACAGCTGATGCAGGTAAATTTTATATAGGAGGTGTAGCACACAAAACATTAACAGTTTTAAGAGGTACAACTTACACATTCAATGTAAGTGATAGTAGTAATAGCACACATGTTTTAAGATTCAGTACAACTACTAATGGTACTCACGGTGGAGGTACTATTTATACAACAGGGGTGTCAAATGCTAATAATCCAGGGACAGCTGGAGCTACTGTAACTTTAGCAGTTGATAATAGCGCACCTGATATACTTTATTATTATTGTACAGCCCATAGTGGAATGGGTGGAATGATTATAGTCAGAAGTTCAGCCAGTTCTCCATTTAGTCATACCCAAGCTTTAGGTAGTAATGAAATGTTATTGATTAATGGTAAGTATGAATCTTTCAATAATACTTATTATATAGACTATTCTAATCATAATACAGGATTGACTAACGCAACAACCAATCTAACGGGACATAATGGAGTTGATATAGGTGGTACTGATTATCTATTTGCAACTTTTACTTTAACTCCTACTGGAACTTGGTCTGCTGCCACTAGTACTTTAAATATTACTATTCAAAGTTATAGTGGATTTAGTAGAACAAGCGGAACAATAACAGAAGATGGATTATTATTATACATTTGGTTACCTTCTGCTCATTATACTGGAGAGTATTATTGGTATAATGCTAATGCTCCTTTTGATAGAGAAGATTCATTTACTACTAATACAGATGCTCAAAGAAAAGCAGGTCTAATTCCTATTTTAAATTCAAGAAGTACAAGTGGTGGTAATTTAGTGTATAGTTGTAGTATTCCAGCTAATACAACTAAAGAGAGTACTGTCCATGTAAGAATAGGACTAAAAAGTGATAATAATAGTGTTAAAAAATTTAGTGGTATAACATTGTCTGGATCATAAAAAAACCTTTGAACATTTAAAAATACTAGTTTAATTCACCAAATGTATTTTTTTCTAAATGACCTATCAGTTTTTTTAATTTTGAATCTTTATAATAATCTGTTGATGATAACCACTTACAATAAGAATAATCTTCTTGTAATATAAAAGCTAAATTTTCACCAGAATATTTACCAAAATTTATTGTATTTAAAGGATATTGGTTTAATTTACTTATAGGACCTGAACCCCCTAGACCCGGTCCTTTTGTAAGATACCAACACATCCAACAATGTATGTTATTGTTAATATAACACAACTTGAAATTACATTTTTTACATCTTTTTTTACGGATATATTTTATCCCATGTCTTTTACCTGGTAAATAATCTTTTTCTGCATATTTTATTTGATCATTACAATATTTACATAAATCTATGTCACCATTTTCATTTGGATAATTGAAACCATCACATTCGAACCAATCTAAACCACCATCTGAATCATTTTTCTTACATATTTTACATTCATTATAAAATAATGTATCCATTTTAAATATTAATGATTATAATTAGTTGATATGTTTATATTCTGAATTTTAAATATTTATGATTATAATTATTTAAAAATATAAAACTATTTATATTATAATTAAATACAAAATGCCTAATGATTTAAGTATATTCCAACAAAGATACCAAAATTCTAAAGACTTATTTATAAATTATATTAATAATAATGTAAATACAATTATTTTATATGGTGGTGGTGGTAATGGAAAAAGTCACTTAACTAATGAATTAACTAATGAATTAAATAATAATAGTTACAATGTATTTTCCCCAAACGATACTTATAATTGGAATAATGAAGATTTTATAAATAATATCAATAATCCTGAAAAAAAAATAATACATTTTTTATTCAATCCATTAACCTATTGGAACATTACTAATACTTCTTCTGTTGAACTTATTGATATGAGTAATATAAATGTAAGGGATATGTATACTCAATGATAACACAACAATCCGAAAATTTAGTGGAATAACATTGTCTGGTTCGTAAAAAAATAATGTATTTTAATAGTAAGTATGGCTTCATTCACAGCAATTGATAAAGAGAAGATAGATTTATTATTAAAGAGAGCTTTAGGATTTAGATATACCACAAGTAATCTTATTCCTGGTCAAGAAAATTTTCAAACATCATTTATATTAAATGAACAAATTTTTTCAAAGAAGTTACCTTTAGAAGCTAATTTAAGTTATAACGGAGTTTCTGATGCAACGCATACTCAAACAGGTGGACAAATAGCTTCTGCTTATCCTATGTCAGTACCTTCAGGTTTTACCCATATCAAAAAATATACAAATGTAAGAATGACAGTTATTCCTGGTACGGAAAATAGAGCATGGGAACCTTTTACTGTCACTAGTGGTAATGATGCTAATGTACTTAGGACTAAATTGTCACAAAATATTTCAGGTAATGCTAAATTCAAATTTTTATTATCTGTTGATGGTGTTACTGTAAATCCTTATAATTCACAATATACACCTGTTATTAATAATGGTATTTTAATTTTCTTTGGAGGAACAGTTCCAAGTGCAACAAGTACTATATTTTTTACAGAACTTTATGTGTATGATGGAGATTTTGGAGCGGCAGTAGAAGTAACAGAAACAGATTTACCTTGGGCAGAATTTTTTATAAGTACGTCAACTGAAGTATTTAAATTGTCAGCAGCACCTGGTAATACTACTTATAATATTATACAGTCATGGAAAGACCCTAATTATAATTCAACTATAACTGGTATAACAGTAAATAGTGCTCAAGCAAGTGGATTTTATAATAGTTTTACATTAAGTACTACTGGCCCTTATAAAATTAGTACTAATTTTAGTATAAGTGTTAAATGGATGAATTCATCAGGAGATGAAGTACCTTGTGTATTTTCAGTAGCAATTCTTTTTGGTACTGCTTCTGGAAACAGTACATTTTTATCAGCAAGCGAAACAGGTGATAATAGTATTGGTAAATATATTAGTAATGGTAATATTATAAATGGGTCTCTTGATGTTGTTAAATATATTTCTACAGGTACTGTCATAGGTTTAGGTATAAAATTAGACGACGACTTTCAACAGTCATTTTCAAATAGATTTGGAACTGTAAGAGGAGTTAATACAGATGCTAATACAATAGTTTTAGATACAACAGAATCTGATCTTAGTGATGCTTATAATGGTTATTCTATTACTATAAACAATGAAGTTAAACAAATAACAGATTATATCGTAACTTTAGTTAATGGAGTTACAACTAGGAATGCTATTCTTAATAGTAATTTTACAACAACTCCTACTACAGGTACAAGTACTTATAAATTAAGTTTACCAAGTGATACTTATTTTTCTTTTAATATTTTAAAAGCATCTTTTGCTGCTCATTTTATTAGAGGTGTACCTGGTCCTACTGGAGCTACTGGGGATGCTGGTGCTGCTGGTGCTGATGGTACAAGTTATAGTTCAAGTATTACTGATATAATAAAAGAAAGTTATCCTAATACAGTTACTACTACTAAATACTTTACACTAGCTGATTTAACTACTAATCCTGTTACTACAAAACAAACTTTATTGTTCAAATGGAATAAAAATAATTCTAACGGTACATTCTTTAAAGAAATTCATGGTGAAATTATGTTAGTGACGTATCATAAAACAACTGGGGATTATAATTATTATATCGAAGAGTTTTTATTAACTCATTCTTCTAATGGAAGTGTAAATCTTGAAAAATTTCAAGTTAAAGTAAAATTTTCACCTGATGTTAATACAGCTATTAATGATGGTGAATTTAGTTTTTTACTTTCAAATAGTTACAGTAGTACAGAAGGAGGTTTATTATTAACGGTTAAATCAAGTTTTTTAACTGAAGCAGCTGTTAGAATAGCTATTGAAAATCATAACGGTAATGCAGATATTACTTGGGGTTCTGATGCATTATTGACTATACCTTCTGGTTATAGTAGTAATGGAAGATTACTTTTTACTTCAAGTACATCTTCGAGTAAATATATAGGAGGTTTTTTATCTTTCCCAATTCATTTTACAACTGAGAGAGCTAATGCTGATATTTATTTTTCAGTAGTTGATACTGCTCCTGATAATTCTAAATCGGTTGAACAAACTAATTATACTGTAGCTTATAGTGCTGCTGATGTAGTGTCAACTGCTGTTAAAAAATCAGTTAAATTCCCTAGTGGAGAAATAGCTGTTTCTATACAGACAACTCCTTCTGTATATTTTATAGTATCTCCTGCTACAAATTCAGCTAGTTTAACATCAACTGTAAGTATTCTTCAACAAAATTCTCCTGGTTCATTAATCAGTCCTCCTGCTATAACAGTAGATGGAAGTTTAACACAAACTAAGAAATTAGATTCAACTAACACGGTAGTTTTTGATTTATCTTATAGTAGTTCTTTGAATGATATTGTAGCAGTTTATAAAATAACATTAAATCTTATGGCATTTACTAAAGTTAATTTCTTTTTAGCAAGTAGCGTTAGTACTGCTAGTGGAACTTGGTCAAGTGCTGATAATGGTACTTACCCAGGGAATACCCCCGGAGGACATGCTGTAACAGTTACTGGTGGTACTGGGACAGGAATGTCAGTACAAATAAGTTTTGATAATTTTGCAAATCCAATAATTAATAACATAGCTAATCAAGGTACTGGTTATAAATCTGGGGATGTAATCACTATTACTAAAACAGTAGGTGCAACAACATCTACTGTTCAAATGGTTTTAGGTAAAACAATGGAAGGAATTATAGAGTATTATTTTGTACTTTATGGAAGTACTATTAGTACTTATAAACAATTTGATATCAACAGTCTTAATTTTACGATACCTATACCTGTTTATAGTAGTGCTAACAATAATTTAACAGTTGATTTAAGTAATTACGCTAGTAATACTATGTCATTAAATGCAACAATATCCTTTGATAAATATGTAGGAATGGCTTAAGGGAATAATATTATTTTAAAGAGTTTGATGTCAATATCTTTAAAATAATATATTTAGTAATTAGTAAGTATGTTAGCGGCCTCTTTAACTGAAAAAGCGCTAGGTTCTAGGGTGGATGTGACAAGTGATAACCCAGTAACTAAATTAGGACCTTCTAGTGTGTCTTCTAACAGTGCATCTGATTATAGAATAACTATTGATAGTGCTAGGAAAGCATTGAAAAAAGGTTCCGTTGCATTTGATGGAGGTGTTGAAATTGATAAATTGAGAAGTAATTTAAAAACTAGTAATAAAATTCAACCTTATAGAACAGGGGACGGAGATGATAGTGATGATGAAGATATTGTTCCTAAACCAAGATATACTGTTGATTGTAAAACAGTTAATGATGCTATTTTAATACCTAAGGGTACAAATGCTCAGAGACCAGGAGAAACAGGTGCTTATACTATAGATAGTGTTACTGTATCTAAATTAGAAATTTACAAAGACGGAGTAAATCATATTGTTAAAGCTACTGCATCTGGAAGACACGGTATAGAAATTGGAGAAATAGCTAGTATATTAAACATTACAACTGTATTTGCAGAGAATATTGTTAAACAAACAGTAACTGCTATAAATACTACAGCTAACGCTAGTAATGGTATATTCTTTTTAACAGTTAATAATGGAACTACTGTTCCAACAGGATTTAATGATGGAGGAACTTATACAGTAGGTAATCCTAAAGTTTATACAGGTCTTACAGGTACAATAATAACACCACCAGAAGAAGGTTTAATAAGATTTAATACAGATTCTAAAATTTTTGAAGGTTATGCTAACAATGCATGGGGAGCTTTAGGTGGTGTAATGGATCTTGATCAAGATACTTATATATTAACTGAAAGTTCAGCAGGAGCAGATGAAGATAAACTTTATTTTTACACAGGAGGTACAAATAGATTAACAATTGATAATACAGGTAAATTATCATTATTTAATGCAGGTGGAGCAGAAAAATTTAGTGTTGATAATACAGGTGCAATAACTTCAGATGGTAATCGAATAGATAAAGTTAATGGGATAGGAGAAATTAAAAATTCTTCAACATTTAACAGTGGTAACACTAGCCATAAAGGACAAATTAACACAACAATGACACCAGGACAAGGTATTCAGGCTTTAGATAGTTGGATAGCTAATCATTTATTATATGATACCCAATTACAATTAAAAATTAATCCTGACGCTAGATTAATAGCTCATCAAATGAAATATATCGATAAAGTTATTAGTAATGCTGTATATGGTAGTATAGAATTTGAACATATTACACAAGCAAGTATGAACATACTTCCTAATAGGACTAACAAATATTATTATCCTATAATAACAGGATGGAAAATGGAATTACTTGACAGTACTGGTAATGTTTTAACACAACATTTACCAGCAGCTCTTAATATATCAGAACTTGCTAATAATTCTACTGTTCCTTCCATACAGTTACCATCAGGTAGTAATACTAACATAAGATTATATATTTCAACAGCTTCTACACCAGGTAATGGTTGGGGTTGGGATAATACAAATAGTATTTATAATGTAAAAGTTACCAATGCTTCAATTATTAATCATAAAGTAAGGATATATTATGAAGATTCTCAGAACACAACTTATAAAAATACACCTAGTACTACAGGTACTAATAAATCTTATTTATTAACTACTGACAATATAACAAGTATTACGTCAGTTGCTCAAAATTTAGGAATGAGAGTTGGATTTTTTAAAGAAGGTGTGACGTACACAGATGTTGTTCCAAAAAACAAAACAGTTACTAATAGTATAGCAACTGGTATGAAACTTCGTATAGAAACAAGTCTTAAATCAGTGAGTCCTCATTTAACAGTTACAATAACTGATCCTGGTAAAGATTATGTACATGGTGACACTTTATTGGTTTTTGAACCTAATCCAGCTTATATTGTAGCTGATAGTACATTAGTTGTAACTGTAACTGGAACACCTCCCAGGTTTTATATAGATGGAGTTGAAAGAAAAGCTTTAACTTTTGTAAGAGGTAATAAGTATATTTTTGACGTAAGTGATACAAGTAATAATAATTATTTATTCTTATTAAATACTGCTACAGACGGTGGAGGAACTGATTACACCACTAGTGTAACTAGGGTAGGAACTGCTGGTACAGCTAATGCTACTGTCACACTTGATTTAGATTCAAATGTTGTAAGTTCAACTACTGGTCAGAGTATTAATGTTACTGTGGATTATGATGGTTATTCGAATAAATTTTATATCAACGGTGTTATAACAGGAGATTTATTCTTATTAAGAGGTACAACTTATACTTTTAATGTATCTGATTCTACTAATACTGGGCATATTTTAAAATTCAGTACAACAAAATACGGTACATACAGTGGTGGAGCGGAATACACAACAGGGGTGACTAGAAGTGGTACCCCTGGGAGTACAAGTGCTACTATTACATTTGTTGTTCCAAGTAATTCCCCAGATAAACTTTATTATTATTGTAGTAATCACATTGGTATGGTTGGTAATAGTTCAATAAGTATATCAGATTCTCAGGCTGCTAATACTTTATATTATTATGGAAAATTAAGCGGAACTTTACAAGCTGGTATGGGTTCTTCAATAACTAATTCTACTAGTAATAATTTTCTTACAGGAACTTTAAGAGGAGTTAGTGTAAATGGTAATGTAACTACTGTTTCAATTTATGATACAGCAGCAGGTGATGCAACACCTTTAATAGGTATTAATAATGTTATTGGTAGTGGTAAATATCAATATTTACAAATTGGAACAGAATATCTTCTTATAACTAGTAATGTAACTACTGTTACAGAAGGGGCAACAACTAAATATAATATAACTCTTGGAGGTACTTTTACAAATACTGTAACAACAGGTGTTTCTACTTGGAGTATTTATAATACAAGAGAAATGACAGTTAGTAACCAAATACCAGTAAAAAGTGTCTCTTTAGTTGTTTCTGGTCCGCCTACTAATGGTTCTTTCACAAGTTCTGACGCATCAAGTGTTACAGCTGATTGGGATTTACCAACAGATACAGGTTCTGGAACAAATACAGATGTTAGAATAAAAGAATATAGAGTAGTCCCAAAAATTTTTGACAACATAGTAAGAGGTTATGATTTTAAAGTTTTTTCAATTAATAACATTAACATTACAAGTAATTTAGCAACAATAACTCTTACTGAAAACCATAATTCCAATTCAATTTCTATAACATGGTCATCAGCTGCATTTAGTAATGGTTTAATAACATTCGGTAGTACTACTAATGATACCGATCATTCTCAGTTTTTAGTAGGAGAAGATATTTTCATAACAGGTTCTCATTCTAATTTAAATAATACTAAATTTAAAATTAAAAGTACAAATATAAATGGAACTACTTTTAGTGTTACTATAATAGCTCCTAATGGGATAGATGGTTCTTCTAATTTAGGAACAACTGGTACTTTAAGAGTTCCTGATTATGTGTATGTATACGGTAATAGCGCATTAATAGGGTTATGTAGTTTAAATGCTGATAGAGCGACTAATCAATTAACAGTTCTTAAAACAGCAGCAAACGCAACAGTTACTGGAGGATTTCTAACTTTTGTAAAAAATAAAACAGCAGTAACAGTTAATAATAATTATGTTCAAGGTACTACACATTGTGA
>CERS01186133.1_pt1 | contig 15918 bp, 15 predicted proteins | sample 356251 | NCBI WGS metagenome assembly CERS01 (sample SAMEA2621020, study PRJEB7988) | marine metagenome | isolation source: saline water (ENVO:00002010), including
CATTTATACATTTATTTTGCTCAACGTCGTGAGTCCAATAATCTGGGAATTCTGCTATTACGGGTGGAAAATCGTGTGTATTTTTCTCATTTGAAATTGCTGTCCCAATAAATGCCAATGCTAGTATTAAAAGGATAATTGCGATTACTATTACAATTTTTTGAAAGTTAAACTTCATTATATATATATAAAAATAATATAAAAAATAATATAAAAAATAATATAATTTTTTATAAAATATTTTTTTATAATTATTAATTATATAATGATTTCTTCTAATACAAATGGACGAGTAAATATTATGGATCAAAACACAAGTGCAGTATTTACATTGAGCGACCATATACCAGTTGATGATAAATCTGATTTTAGAGAAGCATTAAACGGAAGTTGGAATAATACAGCTTTATCGTTATCCTTTTTTTCAAGAAAAAATATTAATATATTGCAAAATGGAATACGGTATGGGGTATACGTTAAATCAAATGACCAGTTTATTATTGGACAACAAAACGTTGATGAATTAAAAATTATTATGAGAAGTATTTTTCTTCAAAATTCAAAAAATTTACCTAATAACATTAGTGAACAAATTAATGATCTTAATAATAAAGTATTAGAATACGCAATTAATCAAATTTACGGTGAAGTAGAAAGTTACATGAAATATAAACGTGATGCAAGTTCTTTAGTCTCTCCTATGGAATTACCAACTTTGACCAATTATAACAATAAACAACTTGAATGTAAGCATTTTTTTTAAGAAAAAAATTTATTGTATACTGATTAATAATACAAACAAATAACACAATTCACACAATTGTGTGATTAATCTTTAATCTTTAATTTTTTCTTTACCTTGGTATTCTTACCGCCTTTGGTTTTAGGTTTATTTTGTAAAAATTTAATCATCTCCGTTTTTAAAGTAGTTAATTCGGAAAGCCAAATATCTTTCTCTTTTGTTTTTATCAGTTTATTTAGTTCTTTCACCTTAATATCTTTGTTTTTTTCAAGAATTTCAATATTTTCTTCAGAAACGCTATCCATTGGCAATCTAATCAAATATTTAAATTCACTATCATCATCGATTATATCATACTCTTTATTCTTCAGCATTTCGCAAATATCGATCTTCTTTTTGTTTCGCAAATCAAGTGTATTATTCAATAATTCTTTAATGAATTTAACTTTGTTGATTAGTATTTTTGTTTCATGTTCGAGTAGCTTAATCAAATATTTCTTACGTTTAACATATGTATTCAACCGAATATCAATATAATGATCGATTATTTCCATAGGCGTTTTAAATTTTTTTAACTTTTCATTTTCATCAAACAAATGCATATTTGTTGTAGTTTTAGTTGTATACAGACGCAGTAGTTTTTCTAATTCATTGCTATTATCGTCTATTTTCTTATTAATTAATTCGTCCAATTTATTTTCACTTGAAAATATAATTGTTACGTCTACAACGATATCTGTGCTCATATCATTATAATCTTTTACAATAACGGTTTTCTTTTTACCTTTAGTTGTTGTTTTGTTTCCGTCTATGAGTTCCTCAATATATTTTTTATAATCGTCCGTCCATAATCCAATTGGTAATTCGGTAACCCGAATTTCTTTCTTTCCGGTTCTTTCATAACACCCTTTAAATAACCATTTAGATTCTGTTAATTTGATAATGCTTCCTTTAAAATTTTTATAATAAGGTATAATATCTGGTTTTTCAATATTATCATTTAGACTATTCTCCAAATAATCAATAATTGTCAATGGATTATAACACATAATATCCGTGCTGAAACCTGTACCAATGCCCTTACTACCATTAATGAGAATCATAGGTATAATTGGAACATAATATCTTGGTTCTACCAAAGTGCCATCGTCGTCAATATATTCTAAAATACCGTCATCTTTATCGGTGAAAATATTACGAGTCAACTTATTTAAATTAGTGTGGATATACCTTTCGGATGCGGAATCACTTCCTCCCTGTAGCCTTGTTCCAAATTGACCTTTTGGTTCCAGCAAATTAATGTTATTTGAACCGACAAAATTTTGTGCCATTCCAACAATGGCACCATTCAAACTATTTTCACCGTGATGATAACAGCTTATTTCTGAAACAGAACCACTAAACTGTGCTACTTTAATTTCCGTTGTTAAATTTCTTTTGAATGCGGTGTATAAAATTTTACGTTGACTCGTTTTCAAACCATCAAGTAAATTTGGTATAGAACGGTCGCAATCATATTTCGAGAAATGGATCATTTCACGGTTAATAAAATTTTTGTATGTAACTTCGGTGTTATTTGTATCAAGGTATAATTCCCTATCATAATTTTCAAGCCAACTCTTTCTATCATTCGACCTTGTTTTATTAAATACCATATCGATCGCGTTATTACATTCTGCATCATTATTTACAAAATTAACTATTTTCTTATGTTGAAAATATTCTTTAAATTCTTTGCTGGTTGACGTTCCCAAACCCTTATAATATTTGATTTTCCACCCTTTAATACTATTGTTGCTACACCAAGAGTTCCATTCACCGTCATTATAAAATTTAAGTTCGCTTGCACCTTTTTTTGCTTTTAAAATAGGCGTGTTCATGAAACCGATAAATCCTGGAATATCAATTAATGATTTCCATTCGGAATCAAACAAATTAATTCCGAGACCTTTAATATGACTGCCATCTAAATCTTGATCCGTCATAAACAAAATTTTTCCATATCTTAGTTTTGTATTAACAATTTCTTGCGTATACTCTTTGCCACTTTCAATTCCAAGAATTTGTTTTATTTCGGTAACTTCTTTATTTTCCAATATTCTCTTTGGAGATTCCCCACGAACATTAAATAATTTACCCTTCATTGGATAAACACCTAATACATTTCTGTCTTCTTTCGACAAACCAGATACAATACCTGCTTTTGCCGAATCACCCTCACAAAATATAATAGTACATTTATCACTTTTATTTGTTCCGGCATAATTAGCATCAATTAATTTAGGAATTCCACGAATACTTTTTGTTTTGGATCCATCGGTTTTTTTTAATTCACTGCTTTCCTTCACTTCAGTAAGCGCGCATGCTTTATCCATTATCCCCATTTTAGCTATTTTTTCTATGAATTTTTCACTAACATCACATGATGTTCCAAATTTACTCGATGGGGTATTCATATAATCCTTTGTTTGACTATCAAACGCTGGATTTTCTATATCACATCTGAGAAATAGCATAATTTGCTCTTTAATGGTGCTTGACTTAACATCTATTTTTTTCTTCTTTTTTATATAAGTTGTTAATTTTTTCACAATTTGATTTAGCAAATAATCAACGTGTTTTCCTCCTTTGCCTGTGTATATACCATTAACAAACGATACTTGCGTAAATTCTTCTTTTGGAGCAATACATACGGCGTATTCCCACCTCTCATTAGAGGCTTCGTATATACGTTTTGTATCATCCTTGCTTCCAATATATAAATCAACATATTGTTGAAAATTAGTAATTGGTATTAATTCTCCGTTGTATTTTACCTTTACTTTTTTATCGGTAACGGCAGCAATATCATAAACGCGGCGTTTAAATAGGTTAATCATATCTGGAGATAATTTCTCTATTCCAAGACGTTTATAATCTGGTTTAAAAATAACCTTTGTGTATGGTTTTTTTTTACATTTTGTTATGATTGGTTCTTCTATTATATTCAAATTATTTTTAAAAATTTGATGATATTTAAGTCCCCTTATATGATCAACAGTCTCTATCTCACCATATTCCGACCATATTAACACCAATTTAAAACCAAAACCATTTTTACCACCTACAATTTTTTTTTCACTCTTATCATAATTAGTCGACGTTCTTAAATGTCCAAATATCATTTCTGGAATCCAAATATTATATTCTGGATGTTTTTCAATATCAATACCATTACCGTCATTTAACATTGTAATTGTGCCGTCGTCGCTAATAGATATATCGATATATGTTAGTGGCATAATATTAGGTTTGCAATTATCCATCGCCTGCAACATTCTTATATGGTGATCGCGGCAATTCACAATACCTTCATCGAACAATTTATAAAGTCCAGGAATAATATTAATTTCTTTAAAATTTATTTTATCCTCTTTATCGTCATACACATATGTATCGTAATCAGTAAATTCCATAGAACCAGTATAAGTATCAGGATTATCTAATACATGTTCTTTATCAGTCTTTTTTTGATAAGTTTTTACTAAATTTTCCTTTGACGACATTTTATTATATTATTTTACTTTCTGTCTATATTGGTTCAATTTAGTTAATTAAAAATATTAACCGATTTTTAATTAAATATAATATTAAACACAATAATTAGATTAAATATATTAAAATATATTAAATAAGATAATCATAGATAATGGATTCTAAAGATTTTTATGGTATATTAGAATTACCAAAAAATTCAAATATTAACGATATAAAAAAAAAATATAAACAATTGGCATTAAAATGGCATCCTGATAGAAATAAGGAAGAAAACGCCGAATCAAAATTTAAAGAAATATCAGAAGCATATGAAATTTTAGGTGATCCTGAAAAAAAACAAATGTATGATAATAACATTAATATAAAAAATAACATTCATTTTAATAATCCCTTTGATATTTTTAACCATGTTTTTAATGCAACACCAAATACTAACCAGAATAATTTGAAGAGACATTTTATTAATATACAAAATGTAAACAGACAATCCAACTCATTTAGTATTAATTTGGGAGCTTCGAATGTAATGTCATCTTCTACGTCTACAAGTTGTACGATTGTTAATGGCGAATTAATAGAAAATATAACTATTAAACAAAATGGTATTATAACTAAAATAATAAGAAAAAATGGTCAAGTTGTTTCTAAAATCGTTACTGATAGTAATAATGTTTTAATAAATGAACAAATTAACAAATGAACAAATGATCAAATTATTTTTTGTAATAAGTATTATAATAATTAATAATAATAATAATAATAATAATTATTATAATTATTATATATATATATGTCTTTTACACGATTATATGATGAGCCATGTAGAATAAAAAAGAATATTCAAGAATCTACAGGACCAGGTAGACACATTTTAAATGTTCCTGGAACTGGAACAACGCCGTGTTTTATGGAAGACCCTTACATGAGAATGGAAAAATGGGGATCAAATTTAATGACCAATAGTATTAATTTAGAAAGTGATTTAAGAGGTTTAACGAGAAATTTAAATCGTGATAATATTAATTTAAATGAATACAAGTCTAAGCAAATAACTGGTAATAAAATTAATTATCCTAATAAAACGGCGTTTACCGACCAGTCAAGGACCACACACCCTGCGTGGACCACAAGGGATTTAGAACAAGTTAATTGGAGTTTTTTGCCACTTGATCCACAAAAAAATACCTGTGTCCCATTCCAAAATAATTTAAGCACAAGAATATTAGAAAAAGATTATTATACATTAAAAGTCTAAATATTATATTTAAAAAATTTAAGTAAATATAATAATTAAAATATTTAATTGATAAATATTATATCATAAAGTATATATAATGGCACAATTAGCAATACCACTAATGGCATTAGGCGGTTTTTATATAATTTCAAATCACAATAAAAATGCTGATGAAGAAAATGAAGAGACAATAGAAAAATTTACGAATAATGAAAAAAATATACCAATAAATTATCCTATTGTAAATAATAAAAGTTTAAATGATAACGTAAATAATTATCCTAACGCAAATCAATCAACGGATAAATATTTTGATTACAAAATAACCCAAAAAGTTTTAGAAAATAACCCTAATGAGAGTGTCGGTTCAAATAAAAAAGTTCATATGTCTTTAACCGGTGAACAAATAGATAATAATAATTTTGAACACAATAATATGGCACCTTTTTTTGGATCAAAAACCAATGGTGCTGGTGTCTCGTCTGATATTGCGGAAACAAGATTAGACAATATGCAGGGTGCGGGTTCTCAAATAATAAAAAAACAAGAGCAAGCGCCTTTATTTAAACCTCAAAATAATATGCAGCATTCTCATGGTATGCCGAACATGAATGATTTCATGCAGTCAAGAGTAAATCCCAGTATGCGAATGGCGAACATTAAACCTTGGCAAGAAGAACAAGTTGGTCCTGGATTGGGCAAAGGTGCTTCTAAAGAGACAGGGAACGGGTTTAATTCGGGCATGGAAGCAAGAGACCTCTGGGGTCCAAAAACCATTGATGAGTTAAGAACTAAAAATAATCCTAAGGAAAGTTTTACATTGAATGGACATCAGGGTCCAGCAAGTTTCGCAAACAAATTATCTGGTAACACATTAACACAGGGTAAGGTAGAAAAACATAGTCAGGATACATATTACGCAGTAGGTCCTGATCGTTTAATGACGACAACTGGTATTGAAAAAGCACCCACTGCTCGTGGGATTGAGTTATTGCCAGATGGCAACAGAAATGAAACAAGCGCCGAATATTATGGATCAAGAGCTAATGGGGAACAGTCAATTTACACTAAAAGTGAGTATAGACCATCAACCAAGATTCAACTGCCATCAACCGGAATAATTAACCCGTCCGCAAAAGGTCAGTTCAATGCCAACCCAAATAATTATGGTGTTTCTGGATACAAACCGCTGCCAACAAATAGAAGTTCCACAAAACAACCAGATGAATTTAGACCAATCGGTGGGGCAATTACGGCAGTGATCGCACCATTATTGGATGTTTTACGACCTTCAAGAAAAGAGAATGTTATTGGTAACTTGCGCATTAACGGTAATGCCGGAACAACGGTATCTAAAGCAAAAGTGTTTAATCCGGCAGATCGCACAAAAACCACAATTAGAGAGATGACCGAAAATTTAACAGATGGAAAATATTTAAATGTTCAAAATCAACGTTCAGATGGTTATATGGTATCGCGTCAGCAACCGGTAACAGTGCAAAGAGACACTACATCGTTAGAATATTTGGGAAACGCTGGACCATCGGGTTATAAAGCGAATCAAACATACAACTCGGCTTATGAACAGCGCAATAACAATAAAAAGATTCATCAAAGTCACACCAATCAGGGAAATATGCAAATGTTAAATAATACCGAAAATCTTTCGGTAAGAAGGTCAGACGATGATAGAAATAATAATCGCATGTTTATTCCAAGTAATGGACCGCGTATTTTACCCTCAAAAGAAACACACGGAAAAATGGGAGGTTCGCAGCAGTATGATAATTCAATATGTGCCGATCGTATTAACGAAGATATATTATCTGCGTTCAAAAAAAATCCTTATACACAAAGTCTTCAAAGCGTTGCTTAATTTAAATATATATTTATCAATATTGAGTTTAAATATATATTTAAATAAATTATCATGACTATTGAATTACATAAAAATATAGAATTAAAATTAGATTTTTTCTTAAAAAACAATAACGTACCTAATATATTATTTCATGGACCTAATGGCAGTGGTAAAAGAACATTACTAAATAATTTTATCAATAAAATTTATCATAATAACAAGGAATATATTAAATCATACGTTATGTTTGTTGAATGTGCGCAAGGTAAGGGTATTAAGTTTGTAAGAGATGATATCAAGTTTTTTGCTAAAACGTATATGAGATCGAACATGTTTAAATCGATTATATTATTAAATGCCGACAAATTAACAATAGACGCACAATCTGCTTTAAGAAGATGTATAGAAGTTTTTAATCACACTACTCGATTTTTTATAATAGTAGAAGATCGTTATAAATTATTAAAACCAATATTATCAAGATTTTGTGAAATGTATATTCCACTACCGTTTATAAAGAATAAACAGATAAGTCTCCATAATTATAATTTAGGTGAACCATCGTATAACAAAATAAATTACACGAAAAACGATAAATTAAAAAAACTTATAGATAAATCACTCTTAACTGATAATAAGAACATAACAATATTGGCAAATAATTTATATGAAAAAGGTTTCAGTGGTTTAGATATAATTAATTATTTAGAAAAAACAAAAATGTGTAATAAAAAAAAAAATATGCTTCTTATTCTAATTGATAAAATTAAAAGAGAGATAAGAAATGAAAAACTATTAATATTTATTATACTAAATATTATATTTCGTTCTAATATTAGTTTAGAAAATATTGCTTTTATGTAAATGGACGATTATTCGATTACGAGTTTAAATGAATCAAAAAATGAATGGTGTGCTCGGTTAGTAAATATACTGACACCATGTGTATTAGACGGTTTAAAATCTATATTTAACGAAGCGATTGTTCTTTGCAACGATAATAACGAAGAAGAGAAGTATTTGATGACCTTCCAAACTTTTTTAGGCAGAATACCGAATTGGAATAAAAATATGATCATAGACGAAAAAAAAAGAATACAAGAAATAAGTAATTGTGGATATTTAGAAGAATTGATTACTTGTGTTCATATAATACAACTAAAAGCACTATCGTGTGTCCGGGTGGGAACAAAACAAAAGAAAATTGATATAGACATACCGCCGATTGATGATTTCATTCATAAAATTTATATTTTCACTGCAAGAAAAGTGTACACAAATATTTATTTATTTGAGAAACACATTACACCATTATCAATTCAAAAGAATAATAGAGAGTTAGAAAATATTATAAAAGAGTGTATATTAGAAACAATAAGAGATTCTATACCAGTTGAAATATTATTAAGGGCATATATGGACGAGACCGAAGAGGAGAACGTAGAAATAAAAGAGGAAATTATTAGAACGCCCGATGAAGAGGAAGATAAAGATAAAGATAAAGATAAAGATAATGCCGCACCGCCACCACCCCCTGATAGCATGCCACCGACACCAACTCCGGATATGGATCGCAAAATCATCGGTGATATAAATATAGACACAGATACGGGCAATGATGTAGATGTATATGACACCAATGTAACACCAAGTATTAATGAACAACTTACTTTTTCCGACGTAGATAAGTCTGTTGATACTATGGGCAATGAAGAAAATTTAAATGCACCTAAAAATATTGCCTATTTAGAAGATTTGGCAAGTAAAAGGCGCTTTGACGATGAAGATGAAGATGAATATGAAAATGAGGATGAAGACTCGTTAACTATAGGCGATACGATTACGCTGGATGTAACAGATATTAATGATTTAAATGACAAGGATAGTTTAAAATTAAATGAATTAGTATTAAACGATATAGAAGTATTGTGATAATGCGTAATAATTATAAACCTAAAATTATTGTAATAATATAAAATGGAAAATACTTTTACATATAGTCTAATAATTTCGCTAATTTATATAATAATTAAGTTTATAGAAACAAAAACATTATTAAAAAACAATGATAAGACTATTAAACATTTAGTTAAAGATACTATCATCGTTTATTTGAGTTCGGTTTTAGGATTGTATGTAGTTCAACAATTAAATCCAGGAACAATAACAATAATCGAACCTGGTGCTTTTACTGCAAAACCCGATTTTTAAATACAATAAGTAAAAACCAGTATTTATTGTATTTATTGTATTTATTGTATTTATGATATTAATAATATTATGATATCTCAATGTCGTCTATATTAAAAATTTTATGTTTTTTATTTAATTTTTTTTTTGATATAATATATTGTTCAAAAAACACATTTTGTATTACCATATCGGGTTTATGATTCGTAACAGTTCGCGCAATCATTTTATATAATTTAAAATCTGGATATCTCTCTGAACCATTATTTTTGTATAAAATATTTCTTTTTTTATCATCATAACACCAATCAATTATTATTTTTATAATTGGCGATGTAATATTTTTAATATCATCTAAGTCGTCCACGAAATAATCATATAATGAACATCCCAATCGACATAAATCAAAACTCAAATTTGGTTCAAGACGTGGTTTATTATTATTAAAATACGGTTCAAAATTATATAATGTAGCCGCATCTCCTTTAAAGTCGTAACTATCGCTACATAAAAGATTTCCTTTATATTTATAAATGGCCCTACCAAAATCAATAATTTTAAATATTTTACCAAATGTTGGTATTTTATAATACTTAGAATTGTATTTATAATATAAAAACTGTTTTTCTGTTTCTACATACATAATATTATTTGAATGTAAATCATTATGGGTGAAACTAAAAAGTTTTTGATATGTTATCAATATTAATATTATTTGTGATACAAATGCCCCCAATTCCTCTTCGGATATTTGGTGATCATTAAATAGTGAATCTAATGTATTCTTGCATTTTTCTAAAGCAATTAATTGTATTGGAAATTTAAATAATTTGATGAATATTTCATCTTCTGATAATGTAGAATTTGAAACAGATGATTCGTCTGTGTCAGAATCACATTCAGAACCGGATTCTGCGTCGCAACCAATATCTACCTCGCTATTATTTGTATTTGATGATCTTGATGAACACGATGATGCAGATTCGTTTGTTTTATTCGATTTGTTTAAAACCGTTAAATTATTTTCATATAAAACATTTGGTGTAAAAATATTTTTGGACAAATCATTAGTTATAAATAAATTATCAATATCTGATATACTCGATATATCTGATAAATTCAGTATATTTTTATCGTCAATATCGTTACCTATTTTTAAAGGTAATTTATAATTTCTACTATCATAGTTACTTACATTTAAATAATATTCATTCGTTATTTCGAATATGTTATTTTTATTCTTATGAAATATTTCTGATTCATGCAAATTATCAATATCATCGGCAATATTAAAATAAAAATCATTTTTTATTCCTAAAAAAGAACCGTAAAAATCTGTTCCGTGCATAAAGTTATAATTATGCAATAATTGACTTGTTATATAATAAAAAAAACTATCAACGTAAGCACTATTGTCATAACTATACATATTTTTAGATATACTCTCTTGAATATTATATTGAGGAAGATTTAATAAATCTGAATGTGATAAATCGTAACTATTTGTAATAAATTTAATAGGATCTATTATCGGAGAGAATTTAAAGAAAACTTCTTTTTTATATTCAATTGATTTTTCATTTATTATTATTCCGTCATAAATATTATCAGTCTTTTTATTTGTAATGTTTTTTAATGAATAATAATTATTTAAATTAATATTATTATAATTATTTTCATTAAGATCAAAAAATTTTTTGTAAATTGGTATATAATTTTGTATTTTTTCAATATTTAATAATTTTACATCTTCTAAATTTTTAAATAATGGAGAATTATCATTTTTTCTATAATTAAAGTTCATAATTCTTTGGAATATAAATATTATTTAAATATAACTTATTAAATTGCGATAGAATTAAAATTATTTAAATATTTAATCCTATTAATAACAAATGACACTTGAATTAAAGAAATTCAGTATGAGTCAGATTACTTTTAAACCAGATGAAAATAAAGGTCCGGTTATTGTATTAATTGGAAGGCGTGATACGGGCAAGAGTTATCTCGTAAGAGATTTATTGTTTCATCATCAAGATATTCCTATTGGAACAGTTATATCGGGTACAGAAGCAGGAAATGGATTTTATGGAAGTCATGTCCCTAAATTATTTATTCACGATGAGTATAATACGGCAATCATAGAGAATATATTAAAAAGACAAAAATCGGTTTTAAAAGAAGTAAAAAAAGAATTAGAACATTATAAAAAAACAACCATTGACCCAAGAACCTTTTGTATATTAGACGATTGTCTGTTTGATTCTTCTTGGACCAAAGATAAAATGATGCGTCTACTTTTTATGAATGGTCGTCATTGGAAAATAATGCTAATCATTACGATGCAGTATCCTTTGGGTATACCGCCCAATTTAAGAACAAATATAGATTATGTTTTTATTTTGCGCGAACCTTATATTTCGAACAGAAAAAGAATATGGGAAAATTATGCCGGAATGTTTCCAACATATGAAAGTTTCTCTCAGGTTATGGATCAGTGTACCGAAAATTTTGAATGTTTAGTAGTTGATAATAATGCAAAATCAAACAGATTGGTAGACCAAATATTTTGGTATAAAGCAGAGCATCACAACGATTTTAAACTGGGCTCAAAAGAATTTTGGGAAGCATCTAAAGGGTTGGACTCCGACGACGAGGAGGAATCCTATAATCCGTCATCAGGAAGTACTATGCGCGGACCAAAGATTAATGTCAAAAAAAGTCGTTCTAATTGGTAGTTAAACATTCTACTTTTGGTCTGATGCACAAATTACTTTTAATGAAAGTTTCTTTGTCTATAGTAAAATTAAAACTACAGTCGTGCATTTCTGGCAACCTATGTTTCATACAAAACGTTTGGTTGCATCTGCACATACCCATTGTAGTATCTATCAACCTAAGTTTTTTATTACAATCTTTATGATGACATATCTGTTTAGATTTAGTGTTCGTTTTATTTATTTCCTTTTTATTTTCCATTTTAACAAGTTTTTAATTATAGATTACTTCTATAATTAAAAATCAATTTTAATAAAATTAAAAATTAACCACTATTTTTTATACACTTGGATTTTTATCAACACCATCACCTTGAGGTTTTGGTTCAGCAACAGTTGGCTCAGCAACAGTTGGCTCAGCAACAGTTGGCTCAGCAACAGTTGGCTCTTCGACCTTTGGTTCTGGGTCTTCTTCAGCAATATTAATTAAAGTTTTATCTTTATCGCTATCTTTAGCGATTACACCCTGTCCATTACCATTTTTTTTACCGGTGATAATATTTTCATCATGGAATAATTCTTTATGAATATCTGAGACACTTGCGTTTTCATCTAAATTGTTATCAAATGTGTTAATTGTTTTAACACTAACTAAATTACCATTGGCATCAAGCGTTTGAGATAATAAATTACCGCTTTTTTCTGCTTTATTAATATTATCTTCCAGTGCCTTTTGTTTAGATTCCTTGATACGTTTATCAAACTCTTGTTTAGCATATTCCTCATTTTTATTTTTCTCGTTCATCAATTCATTTAATTCATCTTCTAAATATTCAACCCTGCCAGTTTTATATGCCTCGGGATGAAAGGGCATCCACATACCAACCGGACCAACAAAAACATCATGGTTTGGATCAATCTCACGTAGCATTTTACATCTTAACTCCGCTTCTTGTTGACTTGGAAATGCACCTCGAATTTTAATTCCACGAACACTTGTCTGAAAGTTGTTCATTTTATTAAAATCATTTTCTAGTTTTTCATCATTTTTATCTATAAAATTCTTATAATCATCTTCAATATTTGTGTTTAATAAATTATCTTTTTGATCTTTGATAAATTCGTCTAAATCTGCTGTTAATTTGTCAAAATCGACATCATGTTTAAATGAAATAAAATTGAGAAATTGTGTGTATTTTTCAAATGCTTTAGACATCTCCCATTGTTTTACGAATTCATTGAAATCATATAAATTTTTACTTTTTATAATTTTCTCTGGAGATAAGAATGATATGCACACAAATTTTTGTCCGGAAATAGATTTGTCCTCGTCCAACAAGTCAATATATTTTGGATTTTCACTTCCGTCAGAATTCATTCTATGTTCAATATTTTCATTCCTTTCTGTCATTATTGTTTATACAATTAAAAAATCTTTAAGTTTTTAACTTATTTATAATTTAATAAAATTGTTTATAAATGAATAAATATAATATTTAGAATAATATATTATTTAGAATAATATAATATTTAGAATAATATAATATTTAGAATAATATTTAGAATAATATTTTTTTCTTCATTATTAATATAATAATGAATATTGTTGATTTAGTTAACGAGATCAATGTTGTAGAACTTCTTAAAAGAGCGATCAAATACTTTGTTGAGGGTATTATGGTTGCTATTGCCGCTTTCGCCATACCTAAAAAGAAATTAAATTTAGAGGAAATTGCTATTATTGCCTTAACTGCCGCTGCCACTTTTAGCATTCTTGACACATACGTTCCTGCCATGGCCGTAAGTGCTCGCTCTGGTGCCGGATTTGGTATTGGTGCCAACTTAGTTGGTTTCCCTCGTTAAATCATTATGTTTCACTAAAATATAAAATTACTAATTTTAAAATAATACAATTGTAATTGTAAATTGTATTATTAATGAATTTATAGTATTAATGAATTTATAGTATTAATGAATTTATTATACCGTTGGTATAAATGTCCACTTTAATTCGCCACATATTTGTTTCCATATGTAATCTTGTTCTATTCGTTTCTCTCTGTCTTTTAACATCGGAAAGTATGATAAAAATTCTGTTTGATTTAATAATTCACATAATTTATAAACTGTGTAATAGTAATTTAAAAAATTAACACGATTATCAGGACAAAACTTAGCATAAGGTCCTTGAATTTCTAAAAATAAATTGCATAATTTCTCTTCTAATTCAGGTTTCATAACGGGTGGCTTAATCCCTAATTTGTCTTTTATAAATGGAATGTGTTCATAATATTTATTGTATCCAAGTTTTTTTAATATCTCTTTAGCCTTATTATTTGTCAACTGGTCTATTGTAATTCGTTCTTTTTTTATTTGCAATTTAATATTTTCCAAAATCTCTTCGGGTATTTGGGTTGTTTCTTTTGCTTGAAATTGGGCCAAAACTTCTCTAAAATGATTAATTCTTTTATATGCATAAAAACAAACTTCTTTAGGAGGTTCTTTATATGATGGTTTCTCGTTCTCTACTATATATTGTAGTATGCAAGAACAATTATTACAAACTAATTGACCTTCTTGACTAATAGGTATTAATTCGCCCTCATTACAATTAGTGCATATATCGGTTTGTAATATATAATTATTTATATCTAATACCGTTTCATCTACATTAGAAAAATACTGGTTTACATTATCATAATGTTTATTTTTTTCTTCAATCTTGTTATTGTAATCACCTGTTTTAAAATAATTATCTAACACAGTTGTTTTATTTTTGCATTCTGTTATATTTTTTTTATTTTCAAAATAATCAAATATATGATTCGAATTTTGAAGTAAATACTCTAATTCTTGTTTTTTTTTATCTTTTAGTAAAATATTTATTTCCTTAATTCGATCTTTAATATATAATATATCATCCACTGATAATTCTTGATTTTCGGATTTATTTTTCAATTTATTTTTTAGAAGTTCTTTTTCTTCAGTCAATTTAGGAATTTCTATTGTTTTTTCATTTAAAAAATCATTCATTATATTATTATGTTTATAGTCTAATGTTATTGTCTTGTTTTTATCGACACGAATTTTTTTTGTATTTTTTTGTTTAAAGTTTGGCATTAGTTATAATAATTTAGATAATATTTATTTAATTAAGTATTCTGTTATTTAATTAAATAAAAAATGGATTTATGTTTTCTAATATGAAAATAAATGGCCTCTATAAATATTAATTTGCCCGAAAAACTTGTTATAGATAAAACAAAATTACAAAAAATGCTTTTTATTAACAATGCGATTGAAGATGGATGGGAAATTAAAATGAACAAAGATAATATTTATACATTTAGTAAAAAACATGAAAATAAAAAGGAAATTTTTAATGATAAATATTTAATGGAATTTATAAAAAAAAATATTACAATGGAACACTATAACAATACTAATAATTAAATAGTAATTATTTAGTAATTACTATTAATTAATATAAATATAAATTATTATGTTTAATTTATATTTATTCGGAATTTTTTTTTCTTTGCTAATATTATAAAATGGGAGGAGGACTTATGCAACTCGTAGCTTACGGCGCACAAGACGTTTACCTTACTGGCAATCCGCAGATCACTTTCTG
>CERS01156686.1_pt1 | contig 15843 bp, 9 predicted proteins | sample 356251 | NCBI WGS metagenome assembly CERS01 (sample SAMEA2621020, study PRJEB7988) | marine metagenome | isolation source: saline water (ENVO:00002010), including
CTTCTGAAGGAGCACCCGTACGGCAGGGAAATGCTTCAGCAGATTCTCTCAGAGGGTTTCGTACCTGAAGTAATTATCGAGGAGGACTCCCCGATAGGGGACGAGGAGAGGGAGAAATTCCTGAAAAGGATTGAGGGGAACCCAATAGCCCCCACCATAGAAGAACAAGCCATGGAGAATGGAATTCCGGTAGAGACTGTTGAGATTCACAAATCCCCTCAGGTGATGCCCCTCCTGGAAGGTTTTGATCTTGATTTGATCGTATTCGGGGGAACTAGGATAATCAGAGGTGAAATTCTGGACTACCCGCACCATGGAGTTGTGAATTCTCACCCCGGACTTCTACCAGACTGCAGAGGTTCGGCATCTCCAGCATGGTCTGTTTACCACGACATAAGAATCGGCTCCACATGTCATTTCTGCGATAATGGAATAGATACGGGAGAGATACTCCTGAAGCGTGAAGTCCCGGTTAAGAGGGGTATGAATTATGAGGATCTCTGCTATGAGACACTAGTTCTTTCGGGAATTCTGATGAAGGAAGCACTGATGGCCTATGACGAAGGACGGTGGTCTGATATGCGGCAACCCCAGGGGGAGAGTGAGTATCCGACATTCAGAAATGCTCCCGAAGAGATTCTAGAGGCGGTCAGGGAGAAGTTGGAAAGGCAGTCGTATGCACATTACATAGATTAGGTGAAAATATGAGTGATGATTTATTGAGAGTCGGGTTTCCATTTGCAGAAGACGTACTGGAGGGGCAGACCGCCCTAGTTTGCGGTGCCTCGAAGGGAATAGGGCGTTCCTGTGCCCTGATGCTCGCTCGAGCGGGTGCTCGGGTGATCGCCTGCGCTCGCTCCCAGGGCGGCCTCGATTCGTTGATTGCAGAAATGCACGGAGATGGACACGAGGCTTTGATAATCGATCTTGAGGACATAGAGGCCGTCAGAGGCGCCTTTTCCCGCAGGACGGAAGACATACAAATTCTGATCAACAATTCAGGGGGGCCTCCGGGAGGGGCCTTGCTTGAGAATACCCTAGAGGACTTTGAGGGGCCATTTCGTAGACACCTTCACGCTGCTCACACGCTGGTGCAGATGCTCTCCCCCGGAATGAAAAATGCAGGTAGCGGTAGGATTGTCAACATCATTTCAACATCGGTACGCGAGCCGATCGATAACATCGGACTCTCGAATACACTCAGAGGGGCCATGGCATCATGGTCGAAATCACTGTCTCGAGAACTGGACCCATGCATTACCATCAACAACATCCTGCCTGGATTCACTAATACCGACAGGCTTGGCTCACTTGCGGGTTCTATCTCTCAGAATACTGGTAAGTCGGTGAAAGATGTCCGCGAGAATTGGATGAGTTCAGTCCCTATTCAACGACTTATTGATCCACTCGAGACGGCAACTGCTGTAACGTTCCTTTGTTTGCCGAGCAGCGGGGGAATTAGAGGAGTTTCTTTGGCGGTTGATGGCGGAAGAATGCGATCCATCTAAGGATTGATTTGAATGAAGTTCGATATCTTCTTCTCTATTTCTCAGACTCCGGACACCTCCGGGCATACCCCGACTGAACGGGAGATGTTTTCCAACTTCCTCGATCAGGCCGAGAAGGCCGACGACCTGGGTTTCGGAGTCGGTTGGGTTGCTCAGGCCCACCTCTCCACAGAAGTTCAGAAATCAAATTCTCAGCCCGTGGTCCCTCACTACCCGGGAGAGGTTGGCCTCTGCACCGATTTTTTCCAAGTTGCAACAGCTATGTTTGCACGTACCAAGAGGATGGAAGTTGGTAGTGCTGTAATGTCCATACTTGCTAGCGGTGGACCGATTCCACAGGCCGAGCGTGTGGGCTCATTTCTCGCCTTGCATGGGATGAATCCCGAAGAAGGGAGGAAGTTGCACATTGGTTTCTCCGCCGGACGCTTTGAATTCATGGCTAGACCATATGGGATCGTTCCACGAGACTCGCTAGAGGAGGCAGCTTGGCCGGCACTCAGAGGTCAGATTTTCGCTGAGGCATCAGAGATTTTCCTTCGACTCTTGAACGGAGAAGTCATATCGAGCAAGATGATTAGAAAAACTATCCTAACTCGGGGGAATTTCCGCTCGGATGAAGACTGGGAAGGCGTTCAGAGGGCCGCAGTCGAGCTTCATGGACTTGGCGAATTGCCGGAATCAATTTCCATACCTCCTCGATACAACTTCGAGGAAATCAAGACGATTCCGCAAGAGTGGCGTCGAGAGTTACTAAACCTGGTTCTTGGGAGTCATGATGCAGAGTTACAAGTCGAAGTCAACAGATGGGCACCTGTTCAGGTGTTCAACCTCTCAATTACCCCGCCGCATATTATCGAACAGACGCACGGGCGTATGACTGAACACTACCACCCTTCAGGGGGAAAATGGACCAGGGGCATGATGCCTCGAACAATTATGGTATTCGTCAATGATGAGCCCGGACTGACTGATGAGGAGAGAAGTGCTGCCGCGAGTGAGGAAGCTAGAGCTGCGCTGACCACCTATTGGCATGCTCTCGAGGGGACAATTGACCCATCCAAGGTCGAGAGGGCCACTGATAATGCAGTGATTGGCAATGTTAGTGAGGTAGCCATGCAGATAAGGGAGAGGTTCGATCTCGAAGATCGGTTGATGTGCTGGTTCGACTTCTTCAATCATGACTCTGAAAGAGTTCAGCGCAACATGGAGGCATTCATGACCAAGGTCGCACCGGCGGTTAACGGGGGGAGCGAATGAGCGCGCATAAAACTGAGCAGCCATCCAGTGTTGCACCGGGTCGTCCCGGATCAGCTGTTTTTCCTACAAATCCGCTTGGCGAGAAGCATGAGGGGATAGCCACTGGTCGTGATGTCGAGTGGGAGCCACTGGTTGACTTCAGGCGGATGGATGTTTCAGAAAATACGATCCATGGAGCGATCGCTTGGGCACATGGTAGTGAGATAATCCATTCATTCGGCGGAAACGTCCTGGTTTACGGGCGATCCATGATGAAGCCACTGATGATGAAGCCATTCGTAGATGCCTTAGATGACCTCGATTGGGAGCAAAAGGCGATTGCCTGCTCCTCTCACAATGGCGATACAGAGCATGTTTCAGCCGCTCAATCACTTCTTACTGAGTCAGAATGGGGGCTTATGCAGTGCCCATTAGATGTCCCACTGATTCAATTCGGGCGCCAGGTCCGACGGCCTCGAAGGTGGTTTCACACCTGCTCAGGAGAGCATGCTGCTATCTTGAAGGCGATGCGTAGGATGGGAATGAACAGAGCTGGATACACGCTCCCTAGCTCGCCATGGTTCCCAATGTACCTCGATGTTTTACGCGACTACATGAATAAACCAGATTGGGAGCCTTTGAGAGTGGCGAAGGACGGATGTGGCTTCCCCACAGTGTCGAACACTGTTGACGAGCTCGCAGTAATGTTCGCCGGCATAGCTACAAATCGAGAGAGTGATTGGATTTGGGAGGCTATGAATAGGCATCCAGATCTTATTGGGGGATTCAATCGACTTGACTCCACATGCCTAAAGGCAGGAGAAGGGAAAATTATCGCCAAAGAGGGCGCTGATGGACTAATGGGATTATCCATAGATCATCCTGATTGGCCGGATGGACTTGGCATCGTAATCAAAATCGCTCATGGGTGGAATAGCCAGGCTACTTGGTATGTAGCTAGAGCCGTGCTCGGAGTCCTTGGGATTTCGCTGAGGAATCCATATCCCTTGCACCGTCAGAAGGCATTCATCGTTCCCGGGATTGTCCCTGAAATGTACAGGGAGGCATTGGAAGAAGTTGTGACTTGGGATGAGTGGGACCCAGACAGGGACCGTTTCACCCTGGATTGGAAGGAGTATGCATCAGCTATGACCAGATCCGACCCATTTTCCAACGAGGGCGTTGGTGATTCCTGATGGACCTGATGAATTACATCGGGGGGAAATTCGAGAGGGCGACTGGGGGGGAATGGCTCGAAGTAAAGGAGCCAGCGACTGGTGATGTATTTGCCAGAGTCCCACTATCCGGCACCCAGGATGTTGACTCAGCGGTGCGTGCAGCTAGAAATGCACAGGCTGCGTGGGGGCAGTTAGCGCATTCGAAGAGGGCAGAATGGCTGGATCTCATTGCAGATGGATTGGAATCTAGATACGATGATATTGCATCTCTGGAGAGCAGGGACACAGGCAAGCCAATCTCACTGGCTAGGGCGGTTGACGCCCAACGTTCGGTTGCAAATTTCAGATTCTTCGCAGATGCGATCAGGGAACACGAGGGAGAAGTCTTCGAGATGACCGATGCTACCAATTTTGTCTCCTACAGGCCGGTTGGTGTCGGAGCACTAATCACACCTTGGAATCTACCCCTATACCTCCTATCTTGGAAGGTGGCACCTGCAATCGGCATGGGAAACACCGTAGTATGCAAACCTAGTGAGATGACTCCGATGACAGCGAATCTCCTAATGGAAGTAATAGACGATGTCGGACTTCCGGACGGAGTAGTAAATTTGGTCCACGGAGACGGGTCGGGAGCTGGTAGTAGCCTAGTCTCGCATGATGATATCGACCTAGTATCATTCACCGGTGGCACGTCTACGGGATCCAAAGTCGCGGAGGTCGCGGCACCTCAATTCAAGAAGCTGAGCTTGGAGCTTGGAGGCAAAAACTCTAGCATAGTGCTAGATGACTGCGACATGGACTCCACCATCAAGGGCGTAGTCAGGTCGGGGTTCATGAATCAAGGGCAAGTCTGTCTTTGTGGAAGCAGGGTGCTAGTACAAGAAGGGGTATATGATGAGTTTCTGAGGCGCTTCATCGAGGAAGTAGAGTCTATGAGGATAGGTGATCCCTCCGATGAGAAAACCGACCTAGGGGCCTTGATTTCAGCGGATCACTTGAGGAAGGTAGAGAGGTATATCGAGTTGGCAAAGGAAGAGGGCGGGACAATTCTTACTGGTGGCTACCCACACCTCCCAGAGAAATTTTCCAATGGGAATTGGATAGCCCCTACTGTAATTTCTGGTCTCGGTGTTGACTCCAGGTGCTCTACTGAGGAGATATTTGGCCCAGTCGTTTCCATACACCGTTTCTCGGACGATAGTGAGGCCATTGAGATAGCCAATAATACCAGATACGGACTTGCAGGTAGCGTTTGGACTAGTGATGTCGGAAGAGGAAGGATGATTGCCGATTCGATACACACGGGGATGGTTTGGATCAACACTTGGCTTCATCGAGACCTCAGAGTACCATTTGGAGGAGTTGGAGATAGCGGGGTTGGCAGGGAGGGCGGTAAGTGGAGTCTGGGATTCTTCTCAGAGGCCACTAACGTGTGTGTCAAGCACGATTGACTCAGCAACAGTGAAAGTCCGCTCTTCTTCGAGAGAGATACCGTGGCATCGGTTGGAATAGTGGGCATGGGCTCATACGTCCCCCCTCATGAGATGACGAACGAGGATTGGGCGGATATAGTCGATACCAGTGATGAATGGATTACCACCAAGACAGGTATGAAGAAGAGACGGATAGCAGACCCGGGAGTTTCCACGTCAGACTTAGCGGTCGAGGCATGCAAGATTGCGATAGAAGACGCTGGCCTCGAAGCATCCGATATCGATATGATCATCCTAGCCACTTCCTCTCCGGACGTTCCCCTTTCCTCGACTGCCGGCATAGTTCAGGATAAATTGGGATGCACGGACTGCGCTGCGTTTGATATCAATGCAGTCTGTGCAGGATGGGTACACGCTCTGGACGTCGGTTCTAGGTACGTGGCAACACCTGGGTACGACAATGTCTTGGTAGTTGGTTCGGAGATTTACTCCAGGATACTTAACTGGGATGATAGGACTACTTGCGTACTGTTTGGGGACGGTGCAGGCGCAGCGGTTATTTCCAAAGTGGAAAGTGGGCGTGGGATTCTGGGTTCTTGGCTATTGTCGGATGGTTCTGGCTCATCTGTGATAGAAATTCCAGCAGGAGGCGTCAGGACGCCGATTCCTTCGGAGGGTTTCGTAGAAGGGATGCAGTATTTCCACATGGATGGAAGGGCCGTGTGGGACTTTGCCATTGAGGCGTTTCCGCAGGCAGTCCGTGGAGTCCTAGACAGAGTTGGCAAATCCCTGGATGATGTAGATCTGATCATACCTCATCAGGCGAACATCAATATTATCGAGGCGGGGATGAAGAACCTAGGACTGCCGATGTCCAAGACTTTCACAAATCTACACAAGTATGGGAATACTGCTGGAGCTAGTGTCCCTATTGCCCTGAAGGAGGCTGTCGACGAAGGCTTGGTTGGCCCGGGTTCACTGATTGTCACCGCTGCTTTCGGTGGTGGCCTAGCATGGGGCGCCAACGCGATAGTACTCTGACTACTGGTCTACGCCCTTCCAGGTTCCAGACATGGGATCGAATACCATGACGCTACCATCTGGATTCTGGCAGTAGACTGAGCCAGATAGTTCCGTCCAGACTAATTGCCCGTGCTCGTTCATCCTTGCGTCACCAGGAGCGGAGATTTTCGGTTGCTCTGGCTCTATTTCGGGCTCTTCCAATATCGCCACTTGCTCTCCCTCTGCCTCCTCATCGGTGGCTTCAGGGAGTTCGGTTTCGATAGTTTCAGGCTCACTCCCACTGGATCGGGATTCGAACGGCAGGGGTTCCTCGATTACAGATTGACGAGTATCGACAAGTGATGCCTCTTCTGTTTGGATGGATTCCTTGACTGGCTCACTGACTGTTCTTCTGCGCATCACCATCCAGCCGCCAAGTCCTATTAGCGAGATTATGGCCAACGCCGCAGCCAGGAATGCGTACTTTGCCATGAAGTCCGACTCCAGGTGTCTGTCTGGGTCCTCGGGGAATGCGTCGCCGTTATCCCCATATCCGTCCCCATCAGTGTCCGACCACTCATTAGGATCGACGGGGAATGCGTCGACACCGTCTTCGAAGTTGTCGTCGTCTGTGTCAGCGTCAAGTCGATTAGAACCGGCGGCTTCCTCATCGGCATCAGAAAGCCCGTCATTGTCATCATCGGTATCTGAGTTGTCGCCAATCCCATCCATGTCACTGTCTAGCCACTCGCTGAAGTCCAGAGGGAGTGCGTCTTCGGAATCAGGGAATCCGTCGTTATCGTCATCTTCGTCCTCCTGTGAGTCATTGCACCCATCTGCGTCATAGTCATTCTCTGGGTTGCTAGTCCAACCCAGCAAACCTTGCGGGCAGTAGTCATTGACATCGCCGATGCCATCTCCATCGTCATCATCATCCATGAGATCATGCACCCTGTCCCCATCTAAATCAGAATAGCACTCGTCCGCCGATTCCGCGCCTTCCTGAAGGGTTATGTGCGATTCAGGGCACTGTTCCAAAATTGTGCTGGACGCCTCAGGGACATAGAAGTCAAGAGGCGCTGGTGTCTGCTTATCTTGGCCTTCACTTGGTGCGTAGAATCCTGGCTGGGTCGGTTTACAGGACACCTGCCCATGGTCGGGCTGGAAGCTTCCTGGACTGCACTTCTCTTGACCCGAGCTAGCCGGGGACTGGACGAAGCTCCCAGGGTCGGCATCTAGGCAGTCGTAGGGCGATGTGGATCCCGTCTGGGGATTGTAGGTTCCAGCAGGGCACTGGGACTGATCAGTCGAGCCGCCGGAGCTAACGAAGTGCCCCGGGTCTGCATCCACACAAGATGTTCTTCCAGAGTTGGGCTGGTATGTCCCCTCGGAGCATGGGGCCTGCGAATCCGAACCGGGATTGGCAACAAAGTTACCGGGGTCGGCAGTATTGCAGTCCGCGGAAGAGTTCGAGCCTGTAGATGGGTTGTAGGTGCCCCCTGGACAAGGGCTCTGGGATAGCTGTCCAAGGCTGTCGACGTAGTGACCGGCCCCTGCTTCGATACAATTTGCAGAACCAGCAGATGGCTGGTATGATCCGACGTCGCACTCATACTGGGCCATTGAGCCCTCCGAGTCTACGTAATGCCCCGAGTCTGCTTCCAGGCAGGATGTCTGGCCCGAGAGGGGCTGATACGTTCCTACCGAGCAAGGCTCCTGATCGGATTGACCATCTGAAGGGGAGTAATTACCCGGTTCTGCATCCAAGCAATACGAGGAGAGATTTGCACCCTCGTATGGGTTGAACGTCCCGGCAGAGCAGGGGGTTGGAGAGGTGGCGGCACTGTAGTCAACGTAGTGTCCGGCGGGAGAAACCAGGCATTCAGACTGCCCTGAGGATGGCTGGTATGATCCGACGTCGCACTCATACTGGGCCATTGAGCCCTCCGAGTCTACGTAATGCCCCGAGTCTGCTTCCAGGCAGGATGTCTGGCCCGAGTTAGGTTGGTAATGGCCAACAGTACATGGAATCTGGAATGTTGAGCCGTTTGAAGGGACGGAATAGCCCGAATCTGCTTCTAGGCAGTCCGAAAGATCGCTAGAGCCCTCGGACGGATTGTATGTACCCGCAGGGCAGGGGGTTGGAGAGGTGGCGGCGCTGTAGTCAACGTAGTGTCCGGCGGGAGATTCTAGACAGGATGTCTGACTTCCATATGGCTGATAGGTACCGGGTGAGCAAGGCGTTTGAGATAAAGAGCCCTCGGAGTCCACGTAATATCCTGGAGATGCTCCATCGCACTTGTCCTGGCCCGGGAGCGGTTGATACGTTCCCACCGAGCAGAGGGTCTGGGTAGTTGAAGCGCTGGATGGCACGTAGTTACCTGGTGACGCGTTCAGGCACGTTGACTGACCGGTGCTGGGCTGGTAGGTGCCGGGAGCGCAGGGGGTCTGGCTGGTAGAGTTGTAGTAGTAAACGAAGTAGCCGGCAGCGGCATCGATGCAGGAGGTTGTTCCTGAGGATGGCTGGTAGGTGCCGGGAGCACAAGGAATCTGCGAGCTAGAGGCATTGGAGGGGACGTAGTACCCCGCGTCGGCGTTGATACACGAGGCCTGTCCGGTCGAGTTCTGATACGTACCTGCTGGACATGCTGTCTGACTGCTCGAGCCATTAGATGGTACGTAGTATCCCATGGAGGCGGGAGTCTGAGTCGATGCGCCGCTGGATGGCACGTAGTTCCCCTGAGATGCCTGTACGCATGAGGTCTGACCATACATTGGTTGGTACGTACCTGGCTCGCACTGAGTTTGGGAAGAAGCACCGCTAGATGGTACATAGTTTCCAACTGAGGCACCTATGCAACTAGATTGCCTAGTTCCGGGCTGGTAAGACCCCGGGTAGCATTCGTACTGACGGACACCAATTTCGACTGCAATCTGGAATGTTGAGTTTCCAACCAAGCTTCCATCATCAGTCGAGAAAAGCCATACTATCATTGAGTATGATCCACTCCCCCAAGTTCTATTCACATGGATGAAGGCCATTGAGTCGCCGGAGAATCCAGTGCTGTTTGTGGAAAATGTGTCTAAACCTGCAGAGGTGTTGCTTGTGCTAGAGTCTAGCAGAGATAACGTTGAGTTGTAGACGGAGAGGTCGAAGTTGGTTCCACTGGGGCTGGTCAGGCTCAACGAAAAGCCACTGTTTCGCGGAACATCAATAGCGAATAAATCTCCATGATCTGCGGGGTTCTGACCTGCGTTAAGTTCGCCGATGTATGTGGCACTTCTATCTGATAGATTCACTCTTGGATAGGCATTTCCCGAGAAGTCTGGAGAATCCCCGTATATTTGGTTGCTCCAGTTACCGGGTGAAGTGTCGATGCATGCATTCTGCCCGATGGCGGCCTGATAGGTCCCTGCTCCACACTGAGTTTGAGTCTCGGCCGCGGAAGATGCGACGTAATTTCCAGCGGAAGCTAGGTGGCATTCTGACTGTCCGGACTCCGGTTGGTAGGTTCCGGGAATGCACTCGTTGTAGAATAGTGAACCGTAAACTGAGAAGTGCCCTACAGGGGAATTCTGACACACCAGCCTGCCCCATTCTCCTTCTTCACAGTCGAGCCAGCGGGCTGGATTAGAGGGGTACGGGTCAGAAGGTACGGAAACACCATCTCCATCTTCATCGCCGGCGATGTGGGTATCGAGATCGTTCCAGATGCCGTCACCGTCATGGTCCTGATCGGAGAATGCCAAGTCGGCGCCGACGTCGAAATTCATCCAATGAGGAATCAGGAGATCGTCGCTGGTCCCATCTAGTTCCCCGCTCTGCCCTCCCCAGCAAGCTAAGCTGTAATTCTGAACTATCGCGCATGTAGATTCCTCGCCGGTTGCGATAGCCAACACGGGCCCACCTATGCTGACATGAACTGGGGCGTTGCTATCTTGACCCGTGCAGCCGCTACTGGAAATAGCGGAGCTACAGCTACCATCCCCCCATTGTCCGTGTGTGTTGACCCCCCAGCAATTCATTGACCCATTGTCCAGAATTGCACAGGTGTGCCAATATGTCCCATCGATTGAATAAGCTGTCCTACCAGTAGAGAATGGTATGTTTACCGAGCCATTTGTTACTGCTCCGTTCTCAGAGGAAACTGTGTAGGTTCTTCCCCAGCAGTAAACCGAGCCATTCTCGAAGATTGAGCAGACGCTGTACCCCGGAGTTACCAGTGAGACAGCTCTCATCCCAGTGGAGTGATTCGCAATAACGGGAGTATTGCTGTCGGAAGTCGTTCCGTCTGCTAGGGTACCGAATCCATTGTACCCCCAGCACTTCACGTCACCTGTGTTCAGGAGTGCGCAGGTGAAGTCTTTTCCAGCAGACACAGAAACTGCAGTCCTATTGTCCCCCAAATCCACATCCACAGGGGAGTTTCTGTTGGAGTTGCTCCCGTCTCCCAGCTGTCCGTGATTGTTCCTCCCCCAGCATTTTAGTGAGGCATCGTCCAAGATTGCGCAAGTGTGAGTGTTTCCATTAGAAACAGCTACTGGGATGTTATTGCCGAATTCCACGGTCCCATTCAACAGACTGGTGCTGCCCAGGCCCAATTGGCCGTAGTTGTTCACCCCCCTGCACCTCAGAGTTCTATTCTCCAGGATAGCACATTGGCCTGCCTTTGAAATGACCTCGTCTTCAGTGAAATCCGCTACGCTACTAGTTGATCCGTTCGATGTGACAGCCGAGAATGTTACTAGTGACCCGTTTGACATGACGAGCACAGGGGAACCAGAGTCAAGGTCCAGTATCGAGTTACTGAAAACTGAACCCCTGTCGGACCCTGGTTGATTGGGACCAATGGTTGAGTTGGTTGTGTTTGTGGCTGGGGTGGCCTCGGTGATTGACCACGAGTCCGTCCCCCATGCGTCTCCAGATGCCCCCCCGTTGCCATCGACAAAGTTTACTGCCAGGTAGAATATTGCTGATCCCGAACCCGTCGATGGGGCGGTCCAATCGACTGTCCATGACCGGGAGTTTGAGTTTGAATGGGTGACTTCGCCGGATTGAAGTTTTGCGTTGGAGCCGGCATTAGTGAAAGTGCCCGAATTAGAGTCCAAGTTGAAGCCTCCTTTGGAGCCGGATGGACCCCCGGATCCGCCTATAGAAAGGGAGTAAGTAGAACCTGCAGAGTATCCGGAGCTAGGTAGGCCGGTTAGAGTCGGGGTAACGGTTGACGAGCTGGAGTGGCATCCACCCCCTCCGCACCCATTGGATGAGCTACCGGTTTTTCCCCCACTGTAGGCGAAGGCAGAGTCGGGGACCGAGACCAGCATTATGGAAAACAGGAACAAAGCGATTGCGATTCTTGATTTTCTACCGTTCCAGCCTGCCATAATCATCAATCCATACACTATATCGCTCAAAGTGGTTTGTCGGACTAGTCCGAAAGCCCCTGTATTACAGCCTTAGCGATTCTATTGACAATATGACTATTCCTACAACTCGCATGCTCATGCATCACCAGTAAAGACCTCTTTTGCATGGCCGGGCATCTGGATTCCAGCTCCATCGAAAAGAGATTCCAGGGAGTCGCTTGGGGTATCTTTCCTGGACATCCTTGCACGATGGCTGACAATCCTCCACGCCGCTTTACGCCCTATTCCCGGAATCGCCTCCAGTTGCTGTTGCGTGGCATTACTGAATTCAAGACCAATCTCGACTGCGGAGATGCTGCGTTTCCCATGGCCGGTCACCATGACGTCTGATCCCGTCTCGAGGGGTATCAGGTATGGGACTCCGACGAGTATCGGGTAAGCCCCCATCTGCCTCCCAAAAGTGATACCTGAGGCCCCATGTACGGAGGGGTCCCTGTGCCTAGGATCCATTACATGCTCGGGTAACCTAATCCTGTTGCCACTGGACTCCCACCATACGCCCCTCAGTATTGTACCAGTAGGAAGCATCTGCTCCAGCATTGGCTGATCTATCTCGTCCCTGACCTCAGTTTTGAAATCCCTGAATGCAGATTCGTTCACTTCCTGGAAACCCTGTCCTTCGACCTGCCTGATATTTATTCTCCTGAGAAGAAGTCCTTGTGACTTTATTTTCCTAAGTAAGTTCATGTTCATCCCGTAGGATCCTGCAGTCTCGCCGTTCAATCCGGCGATGAAGTTCAGCCCGGGTAGCATTGCTGGTAGTCCCCTTGGGCCTCTCTCTCTGCCGAATTCGTTGATGTGTCGAATGGCGGTCATCAGCTGATTGGCATCGCAATTCAGCCAATTCTCTTCGTGCACATTGGGATCTGCTGACTCCAGCCCGAAGGAAAGTACTGAGCCATCGGAGAGGTATTCCACCAAGGCCTTCGTAATTTCCGTTGACTGCTCAATGTTTTCTGCGATTATCGAAGGATTGGCATTATCCACATGCAGGACCTCGAGCCTTTCATCCTCCCTGATTTCACTGAGAACGCGTATTATTGGATCAGGATTTGGTATCGGGTACTCTAGGTCTTCGACACCTTCTGCTCGGTATGTGTAGATGTCTGTAGCACCACCAATTCTGACGTTTCTGACACCTGAATCTAAAGCGGCAGATATCTCTTTGATGACATCACTTTCGTCCCTCCAAAGGGGCAATCCCTTCTTTGGCTCTATGCAGAACTTGCACCCTCTCTTGAATCTGACACACCCCTGGTAGAGTTCGATTTCATACATCAGAGGACCAGTAGACCCATCTGGTGCGAGAATGTCTGGATGTTCAGTTACTGCCTTGGACGATGCCCCGGATAATGCCCATCTTGACCATTGTTCGTGAGTTCTTCGTTTGTGCTTCCACTTTCCCGTCGATAGGTGGTGGTCGAGAGTCGCGTCGGTGTCTTGTACCGTGAGGAACATGTTGGGCCTAAGGGGGGTCCAGCCGTCATGTCTCCAATGCCTGATTGCCCAGCCTCCACAAAGAATTGGTGTATTCATAGGTAGGGTCGATATGAAAGAGTTGGTTTCCTTCAGACTTATTGGAGTCCCTCTGACATATTTTCCTGGAACCACTGCACCTGCGAGCAAGACCGCTCCCGAAAGTCCTCCCATTTCCCTTCTAATAGAATTCATGCCTTCTGAATCGGACAATCTAGACTTGAATTTGATCCTCCATTCATCTACGGTCATGTAGGTGTAATCTATCCCTCTACTTTCGAGTACCCCGCAGATGTACCTAACATGGAATCCGACGTAGTTTGGGACTCCAAAGGCTGCTGGCTCGTCCTCGTATCCATCTAGAACCAGCCATCCCTCGAGTGGGTCCATGCCCCGCTGATGGGATGGCGGGACTTCACCGCTTCGACCGGTTTCGGTCCCCGCGGCCCCTTCTGCTGGGACCTCCTTTCCTGCCGCCGCCCGATGGCTTGGACTCCTCTACGACAATCTTCCTGCCGCCTATCTCTGCTCCATTCATCTTCTTGGCTGCGGACAAGCCTTCATTCCTGTCTGAGAATGTAACGAACGCGAAGCCCTTGGAGCGACCCGATTCCCTGTCCATTGCAATGTGGACTTCTTTCAGCTTGCCATGGGCCGAGAATGCCTTGGTCAGTTCATCCTCTGATGTATCATATGAGAGCCTACCAACGAATAGCTTGGTCCCCATTGTGGCCTGGGCCTTGACCCTCATCTCATTCATCGTCTCCCTCTCTTTGGCGAGTTCTTCCTTTGTTGCCCTGCCGTCCTTCACCTTGTCCATGCAATCGCGGCAGCGGATTGGTTTGCCTGGCGTGGGCTTGAAGGGCACTTTCGTATCGCAGCCGCAAAGGGTGCATACGGCCTTGTGCATTTCTCGCCTTGGGCCACCCTGGCCGCCGCGCCCACCCGGCCTTCCGCCTCTGCCTCCTCTAGTGGCTTTGGCACTGGCGGGCATTTCATGGGAAGCGCCTCTCCTGAAATCTGCCAAGGGGGATAGATATGGCCTCGCACCATCATGACCGAGTCCGGCCTCTGCTTCTGGGGACCATCTCTCTCCTGACCTGTTGAGTTTCGATTTATTGGACCTTATCTCGTGCCCGTGCCCGAATCCGTCTGAGAGAACCCTGTATGCTGAATAGTCGCATCTAGGACACTTGACGTTGAAGTCGGGCTTCTCATCGGACGCCACTAGATCTTCGCCGCACTGCGTACACAAAGCGGAAAGAACCCCTAGGTTGGTACTCCCCTTGGTTGTGGCCTTGAGTATTGGATCGGATTTGGTTATCTTGGCCCTAACGATATCGCGCATCCTCATGGCATCCCCTGGCGAGGGGGTGAATCTATCGACGACCTCCGAAACGTGAATGTCTGCAAAGAGTTTCATTGCAGGGAGGCTCCTATGGCCGCCCTCCTTGCTCTCTACATGCAAAATCCTGATTTCGGCAACGTTTTCGTTCAGACGATTCACTTCGCCGATAACAATATCTCCGACAGTTGGCGAATTTATGGGTGGCCTTGAAGGATCGACTGAAATATTCCCATCATCCAAAACTAGCCTCCCATTTACAACCGCTACGAAGCCGACACTGGCCTCTGTGAGGCCGTTTCCCGGTTCTACATCCGCTGGGACCTCGACAGGGGTCCCGGGTGTGACAAGGTCACCGACAGTAGCCGTCATCGGCCGGGCGACCGGCCGACCCCCTATCAACGGTACGGACGGCCTAGGGAGGGGTCAATCTCCAGAAACCGGCCTTGGTAACTCCCCTGGAGCTACGGTGATGGTCGAATAACGCGGGAATCGCGAAGTCGGCCTCTCCATACTTCTCAACACCCCATCCCGCCTCCTCGAATCTGGGGCGGATGTGCCTCGCATCGGAGCTGTGCATAATGTGAGATACCACGCCTATTGATTCGATGAGGTCGAAGAATGGACCGTCTGCTTTCTCCTTCTGCCTACCCCACGGAGGATTAGATATTACTAGATCAATGCCCCATAAATCTGAATCTAGAGATGTGACATCGGCTTCCAAAATATCGCAAGACTTTGTCCCCTCCAGGGTTTCTGCGTTTCTTCTGGATACATCGCAGCAATCACTGTCACAATCAATCAATATTGCACTATTTGCGCTGAGGTGTAGGGCCCCAATCCCAAGAATTCCGTTCCCACAACCCAGGTCTAGGACAGTAGACCCCTCCAATAAATCACCGAAGGCGGCAATATCGAACATCCATCTTGCGGCTAGTTCTCCAGAAGTAGTGTATTGCTCTAGGCTAACATCGGGATCTTCGCACCTTTCCAACTTGGAGAGCAACATGGACAAATGTCGCAGGCGCATGGGCGGGGATGGGGGGGCAAGTGATGAACTACTGCCTCTCTCCGATTGACCCTAGATAGCTTGTCTGAGAATGTCCGATATCGTGAATCATACCTTCTGCGAGTAATAATTCTGCCATCAAAACGCTGTATCCGGCAGCCCCTCTGATTGTATTGTCAGCCACGGTAGTGAAGCTCATTCTATTTCCAGAAACATGGATATCGCC
>CERS01097071.1_pt1 | contig 15740 bp, 14 predicted proteins | sample 356251 | NCBI WGS metagenome assembly CERS01 (sample SAMEA2621020, study PRJEB7988) | marine metagenome | isolation source: saline water (ENVO:00002010), including
AATGATTAAGCCATAATTTACTGATCCAGTTGTATTAAATTTAGTATAAAATTTATTATGATCTAATTTTTTTAAAAATAATTCAAAATTTTTATATCTAATCTTATTATTTTGATCTAATTTTTTAAGTTGAGTTAAACCAAGATTTGCATTTAATTCTGTAGATCTTAAATTATAAGATGGAAAAGAAAAAATAAAATCTTTATTTAAATCCTTATACTTATTTTTAAAATAATTTATTGTTTGTTTTGAACTGGCCTCTCTCGTCATACCATGTGATCTTAACATTCTAATATTTTCATATATTTTAAAATTGTTTGTACTGATCATGCCACCTTCTATAGTGCTCATATGATGAGCATAATAAAAAGAAAAATTTGATTGATTTCCATAAGTTCCTATTTTTTTTTTTTTAAAAGTTGCGCCATGTGACTCACAGCAGTCCTCGATTAAATCTATATTATATTTTTTTACCAAATTTAAAATTTTAGGAGTTAAAGCATTTAAACCTAAAATATGTGTTAAAAAAATTGCTTTAGTTCTTTTATTTATTGCTTTTTCTAATTTAGCCTCATCTAACCCAAGTGTTTTTAAATTTATATCTATAAATTTAGGTGTAAAACCATTATGAATTATAGAATAAATATTTGAACTCCAATTTAATGGTGGAACAATAATTTCACCTATGCCTTTTGTTATTTTTAATGCAGCAAGACTTAGCAAATTTGCTGAAGACCCTGAATTTACAAATATACTATATTTTACGCCTAGCCACTCAGACCATTTTTTCTCAAATTTTCTAACTTCTGGACCATTTGTGAACCTATTTGTCTTTTTGATGAAACTAATTAAATTTTTAATGTCTTCTTTGCTTATGTTATTTGACATCAAAGGATGTGAAAATTTGTTGGTTATTTTTTTCATAAATTATATAATTAATATTCTAATATTAAATAAACATAATAAATGAAAGAAAAAGTTTTAGTTACTGGTGGGGCAGGATACATAGGCTCTATTCTTGTTGAAAAATTATTAAAAAAAAAATTTGAAGTCACTGTTTTAGATAATTTTACTTATACTAACCTTTCGTTGTCACATTTATTCCATTATAAAAATCTTAAATTAATAAATTTGGATATTAGAGATAAATATTTATACAAAAAATATTTGAAAGAATCTGATGTAATAATTCCGTTAGCTGCATTGGTTGGAGCACCTTTATGTGATGCACAACCAAGTAATGCAAATGAGATTAATGTAAAAAGTAACTTATTCATGCTAGAAAATTTGTCTGATAGTCAGAGACTTATAATGCCAACTTCAAATAGTGCTTACGGGGTAGGTGATAAGAATAATTTCTGTGATGAAAATTCCAAACTCACTCCTCTTTCTAAATATGCCAAAGATAAAGTCGTCATTGAAAAAAAAGTTATGCAGAGAAAAAACTCTATAAGTTTAAGACTTGCTACTGTCTTTGGAGTTGCGCCAAGAATGAGAACTGATCTTTTAGTTAATGATTTTGTATATAAAAGTTACTTTGATGGTTATCTAGTGCTTTTCGAACCTCATTTTAAAAGAAATTATATTCATGTAAGAGATGTCTCTAAATGTATACTGCACATGATAGATAATTTTAATAAATTGAGAAGTAATATATTTAATGTTGGTTTGTCGAATGCAAATTTATCAAAACTTGAATTAGCGAATAGAATAAAAAAATTCATACCAGAACTGGTAATAAACATAGAGAGTTATAAAAAAGATAAAGATAAAAGAAATTACATAGTTTCTAATAAAAAAATAGAAAAAACAGGTTTTAAACCCTCAAACCAGCTAAATGATGGAATTGAAGAACTAATAAAATATTTTTCAATTCAAAAAAAATATTCACAAGGAAACGTTTGAAAGTAAAAAATTAATATGAATCCGCTGTCTGTACCAAAGTTAAATTTAAATTTATGGGACTTGAAGAATAAACAACAATTAAAATTATCCGAAAACAATTTTAATACTTTTGCAAAAAAAAAAATTAACAAAAACTTTAAAAAAACAAAATGTCCTTGTGGAATAAAAAAAAAACCAGTTTTAGTAAAAAAGTTTAATCAATTGAGTTATTACCAGTGTAATTGTAAAACTATATATTTAAATCCTATGATTACCAAAAATAATTTGCAGGAAATATATAAAAATAATGGCATTTATGAAAAACATAGGAGAAAAATTTTGTATGAAAAAAAGTCAAAAATATTAAGAAAATCAATAAATAGAAGAAAAGCTTTACAAATTTTAAAACTTTTAAAAAATAAAAATAAATCAAAAATTTTAGATTATGGATGTGGTGATGGAGAATTTTTAAATTTCCTTAATAAAACAATTAAAAAAGAAAATTTGTTTGGATTTGACCTTAATACAAATCTAAAAAAAACCTCAAAAAAAATTAAGGTTTTTTCAAAATTTTCAGATCTAAAATCCAAAAAATTTGATGTAATTACGCTCTGGGGAGTTCTTGAACATGTTAATAATCCTAATAATTTAATTAGTTTACTTTCAAAAATTATTAAAAAAAAGGGATTTCTAGTTCTTGAAATACCCTCAAGCGACTCTTTAATAGCAAAATATACTTTTTTATCAAATCACGTTCCAATTAGATGGTTTGAACCTTATAGACATTTATTTTTCTTCTCTTTAAACTGCATTAAAAAAATATTCAAAGATAAATTCAAATTAAAGTATATAGAAACCAATGGTTTGGATTTACAAACCATATTTGATAACGAAAATACAAAAGATGAAAAAAAAGTTATTAATAGTCAAAAAATATTAAATGATAATTTATTAGGCGACCATTACAGAATATTTTTACGAAGAGTATGAAAATAGTAGCCCATATACCAGCAAGACATGGCAGTAAAAGAATTCCATTAAAGAATTTAGTTAAAATAAAAAATAAACCTTTAATTGCTTACTCAATAGAAACTTTGAAAAAATCAATAATAAAAGATTTTTATATTAATACGGACTCTAAAAAAATTGCAGCTTATGCAAGAAGTAAAAAGTGTAAAGTATATTTTAGAAAAAAAAATTTAGCAAATGATGTAGCAAAAAGTGACGATTTTAATTATGATTTTATGAAAAATGTTCAGTCCGATATTTGTGTTATGATTAATCCTGTATGCCCATTGTTAAACTATAAAGAAATAAATAATATGATTAATTTCTTTATTAAAAAAAAGTTAGACACTTTAATTTCTGCAGAAGAAACACAAATGCAGTCATTTTATAAAAGAAAACCAATTAATATAAACTTAAATGAAAAGTTAAAACAATCTCAAAAAAATGGAAAAGTTGTTATTTGTAATTGGGCAGTTACAATTTGGAGAAGTAAAATGTTTATTAAAAACTTTGAGAAAAAAAATTTTGCAGTGTGGGGAAAAAAAAGAGAATTTTTTATTTTACCAAAAACAAGTGCAATTAAAATTTCTACTCCAGATGATATAAAACTTGTTAAATTATTTATTTAAATTATAAAAATAATCCTTTAAGAAAAATTTAAATTTTTTATCTATCTTAACTGGAGTTACTTTTAATTTTTTGTTTTTTAATAATATTGCGTTAATAAAATTTTTCTTATCATTTTTTTTGTCATTATTAAGATACTTGCATAAAACATTTATATTAGGTTTATAATTTTTATACCTTTCAAAATTTTTAACTAATATGTTGTGTAAACTAAAATATTTGTCTTTATTAATAAAATTATATCTAAAAGATAAATAATTGGCTAGATCCATGCCTATATTTACTGCTAAGCCGTGAGGTATTTTATAATTACATTCACTTTCCAATGCGTGCCCAAAGGTGTGACCATAATTCATAATTTTTCTTTCTTTTTTATCAAATTCATCTTTTTCAATTATGCTTTTTTTTATCTGTAAAGATTTGTTAATAAACTTATCTAAATTACTTTTTTTATTGATAAGCTTAATATATTTTTTTTTATCTTTTAAAAAATTGTCACTATTTGAAATAATTCCACATTTTAAAATTTCCCCTATTCCAGAATTTATTTCCTTTATTTTTAAAGTTTTAAGAAATCTTAAATTAATAATAACTTTCTGTGGAGGATAAAAACAACCAATTAAATTTTTAGATTTATTAAAATTAATTGAATTTTTTGAGCCTATGCAACTATCAGCTTGCGCAAGTAACGTTGTCGGGTAAAAATACCATTTTATCCCTCTATAATAAATTGAACAAATAAATGATGAAATATCTTGTGTGATCCCTCCACCTATACAAATTATAACAGATTTCTTATTTACTTTACACTTTTGAAAAAAAGATAAATAACTATTCATCTTCTCAAAACTTTTATTTTCTTCTTTTGGATTTACTAATAAAAGGTTTGATATATTTGAGAATGAATTTTTATATAAGTTATATATATTTTTATCAACTATATAAAAAATATCTTTTTTATCTTTAAATTTTATTTTTGATCTTTTAAAATAAACATCATATTTTCCAAAAGTCGAGTTGATTTTTAAATTTCTATACAATTGTATAACCTCCATCCACACAAACTTGTTGTCCAGTAACAAAAGTATTATCCTCACTTCCCAACCAATAAACAATTTCAGCTATTTCATTTGTTGTTCCCAATCTTCCCATTGGAATTTTATTTACTAAATTTTGAATGTTATTTTTTAAAATTTTTTTTGTTAATTGAGTTTTTATAACTCCTGGTGCTACTGCATTTGATAAAATATTGAATTTAGAGTATTCAGCAGATAATGTTTTGGTTAAACCATTTAAAGCAAATTTTGAAGATGCGTAAGGACTTCTTAATTCTTTAGTAACCGATCCAAAAATTGATGTAATATTTACTATTCTTCCCCATTTTTTTTTCATCATTGACGGAATTACACTTTGACATATTTGATATGGAGCAAAAAAATTAATTTGAAAAATTTCTTTTAAATCTTTTTTTTTAATTAAATGGAAATTTCCAATTTTATTTATTCCAGCATTATTAATTAAAATATCAATATTCATCTTATTTAGTTTTTTACAAAATTGATTTACTGTTTTTTCATTTGATAAATCAATAGAATAATAGTTTTTAGATAATAAACTTTTTTTTCTTTTACCCAATCCAATAACATTATAATTTTTTTTTTTATAAAAATTAAATATTTCTTTTCCAATACCTTGATTGCATCCCGTAATTAAAACATTTCTTCTATTCATAGAGGTATTATAGCAGATTTTTTAATTTTATAAGATTTGCATTTTCAGTTTCCTGCAAATTTCCATTTTTTATTAAATAAATCTTATCAAATTTTTCATAAAAATTTAAATTATGAGAAACAAAAATTAAAATCTTATTTTTACAATTTTTAAATAAATTTGACATAAAATGATCTTCTGTTTTTTTATCAAGATTCGAAGTTGGTTCGTCTAACACTATTATTGGTCTATTTTTATACATTGCTCTTGCTAAAGATAGCCTTTGTTTTTGTCCAGAAGATAATCTTGCTCCATTATCTCCTATTAAAGTGTCTAATCCATTTTTATTCAAGTCGATATCATAGTTTAATGAACAATCTTTTATTGCTTGCTCTGCTTTCTTTATATTCTCTGCATTTTTTTCGTCAAATAGACTAATATTATTATAGATACTACTATCAATCATATATGAATCTTGAGGCACATAACTTATTAACTCTGAATTATTCAATAAAACATAGTCATTAAATCCATCATTAATTTTCAAGTTACCTTCACTTGGTTTTAAAATTCCACAAATAATTTCTAATAGAGTTGTTTTGCCACAACCACTTGGACCAAAAATAAAATATTTTTTATCATTTTCAAATTTAATATTAATATTATTTAATATTTCTTTTTTTCCATATTTAAAATTTATATCTGCGATTTTTAAAGAAAATTTATTATTTTTTAAATTTATATCTTTTTTATATAAATTATTATTATTTAAGTTTAAATTATTTTCTCTAGCTAAATTTTTATAAAATTTTTTAAGTTCATTTGATATTGGCAAAGTTATATTGATTAATGTTAAAGTATTTTGAATTTTGGATAGATTTGGATACAATCTAATCGTCGATATTGCAAAAGCTGCAAATGAAAAATTTATATTGTTTATAGGAATATCAAGATATTTTAAAATTATTAATGATGATAAAACTAGAAATATTATAATAGTTTCATTAACATGCTTTAATATATTCAAAATAAATCTGGATGACATCCAAGCTTTAGCAAATGGAACAACAGAATCTTCAAAGAATTTTATAAATTTAATTTCTTTATTATAAATTCTTATTTCTTTAAAACCTTTAAAAATTCCTTCGGAAATCGAAAAAATATTTGAAGCACTATAATTAAATTGATTTCCAATTATAGTTGTTAATTGTTTAATTTTTTTAAAAATTAATAAATATATTATTACTATAAAAAACCCACCGATTAAAATATGAAATGACAATGAAATAGAAAGAAAAGTTAATATAGAAAAAAAAATAAAAAATTCATTTATAAGAGAAAAGAAGCTTTCACCCATACCTACAAACGTTCTTTCAGTTGAAAAATTCACATTTTTACTAAAAATTGAACCTTTAATACTTTTATAAAATAAATAATCAATATTAATAAAATTATTTATATTTTTTTTTTGAAATTTGAGAAATAATCTACTTAAAGTTTTAGATTTTATGTATTCTAATACTACAATATATAAATTTTTTATAAAAAAAAATCCTATTATTAAAAAGAAAAAATTAATTTTTTGAAAATCAATAAAACTATAATTAATAAAAATATTATTAACTTCACTTAAATTTTGATTGGTGATAACCAAAAAAAATATCGCCAATAAACTAATTGCTATCAACTCTAATAAAGCTGCAAATATAATCATTACAGATAGCAATATTGAATATTTGCTAAATTTATTATCACTAAATAAAAAAAATTTTAAATTTTCTATGTAATTTTTAATCATTGATTTTAAAATAGTTATTAACTATTTTAAAATACTTATCAACTTCTTTAAAAAAATTTCTTGGATTTTTTTTTATAAAAAATTTGCTTATTTTTAGTCTGTTACTTAATAACTTTTTTTTATATTTAAGACTTATAGAGTAATTTAAATCATCATCTTTATTAATTTTTGCTGCAACGTAATTATACATCTCAAGTACTTGTTTCCATTTTATGTGTTTTTTAACCATAGGGCTATTGTAGTAAATTACTGGTATTTCGTGAAAAATTGGAAGTAGTAAAGCTGTACTGTGGAATGAGTATACGCAATCAAATGACTTGATATTAAAAATAATTGGATCTTGCATGATTTTTAAATGATTTAAATCAAATTTTTTTAAAATATAATTTAAAATTTTAATATTAGTTGAAGGATGGGGTTTAAAAAAAATATCATATTTTTTTTTATCTAATTTTTTTAAATGATTAATAAAATATTCAAAACTTTCTTGATTTGAAGTAAATTGAACATCAATGTCAATTTTTTGTTTTAGATCAAATCTTCTTCCTATAACCAGTAACTTTAATTTATTTTTTTTTTTTGAAAATTTAAATTTTTTAAAATAAAATAAAGGGTACCCGTAATTTAAACATCTATTTTCTTTATATATTTTATTTAACCAAGGTTTTTCAAGATTATTTGGAATTAAATTTAAATAATTTTTATTTATTAATGTTTTTTCTGTATCAGTTAAATTATTGTTATATTTTTTTGCATAATGTGGACCGTGTGGAACAAATATAATTTTATTATTAAGTTTTTTGAAATTTTCTTTAAAAACTTTATAAAAAAATTGGTTTATAAAATTTCTATGACCAATTAAGATATATTCGTATTTATTTTTAATAAAAAACTTTTTATCTTTGTAGTTAAGCAAAAGATGAAAAATTTCTTTATAAATACGGTTAATTAAATTTTTAAAAAATAATAATAATAAAAATATACTAAATTTTTCAAACAGACTATAAAAATTATGTTTAATGGAGAAAGAATTATCCTCAATTTTATTTGCAAGAAAATTTAAAAGAAAAGAATTTTTATGTTGCAAATCTTTTAAATCATAAACTTTAATTTTTTTTTTTTTTAAATAATTATTCAATAGTGAATTTTTTTTAACAATATTATTTTTAGAGTAGTTAAAAGTAAAAATATCAATTTTATAATTACAATAATTAATTATTGGTAATAAGTAGTCAATTTCGGCTGTATTTTTTGCCAAAACTATACATATTCTTTTTTTCATATAAAAATATTTTTATTTTGTTTGTAAATTTTATTTATAATATCCATTAAATAAATAGCATCATCTATACTGCAAACATTAATTTTTTTTTTATCTTTAATTTTTTTTAAAAAAAATTCTGTTTCAGTTAAAAATGAACGATCTGTTTTATATCTTTTATAAATAGTTTTTGACCATTTTATTCCTGGGGGTTTGATAGTATTTTTACAATAAGCTAATACCTCGTCACCGTAGTTACCCGAAGGTGTTCTTAATCCATTTAAAACCACATATCCTTTTTCAAAAAAAATTTCGATTGAAAATAAATGCCTCCATTGAGTAAGAGTAGAATGTATAGAAGCAGTTTGTTTAAAAAAATTTTCCAAAATAACAAAAGCATTATCTTCAATTTTTCTTTTAACAAAACTATTGCTAAGTAAAGATTTGATGTTTTTTACTTTTCCTAAAAATAATATAATTAAATCCAATAAATGAATTCCTTGATCAATTAAAATTCCTCCTCCTGATTTTTTTAGATTTCCTCTCCATCCTTGGATATAGTTGTTATCTATAGGTTTCCCATACCTGCTTCTTATCCAAAGTATATTTCCAAACTTCTTTGACTTAATAAAAGATAAAATCTTTTTAATACTTTCATGATGTCTATGATTAAAACCATACATTAAATTTAAATTCTTTTTATATTTAAAAATTTTTTTTATTTTTTTTAAATTATTAATATTATTAGATGGTGGTTTTTCACAAAATACATGTATATTTTTTTTAATCAAAAAAGTTGTATATTTTGCGGCTAAAAAATTAGGAACACAAACAAATGCTGCATCAATTTTCAAATTTTCTATATGGTTTAAACTATTTAAATTATTCATTTTTTTTTTATTTTTTTGGTAAAAAGGATCATAAATATAGATATTTTTTATATAATTTTTCTTATTAATTATATTAAATCTAATTTTTCCAACTTTTCCAAATCCTATAATTAAGATATTCATTAAATCTATTATTTAGTTGTTATTCCACCATCTGTCTCAATTAAAGATCCATTGAAAGAACTAGTTGAGTGATTTATTAGAAAATATGCTAAATCAGCAATATCAGTTGACTTTATCCAAGTAGAGGTAGGCATATGATTTTTTAACATATCTTTTATTAAATTTGGGTTTGAAATTTTTTTCTTAGACCAAATACTATTGTCATGCATAACATGCCCAGGAAGTATTCCGGTTATACATATTTTATTTTTTTTATAATTTTTTGCAAAGTTTACAATAAATGAATTTAAGGCAGATTTCGCAACACTGTAAGCAATTGGAGTATTTACAATAGATTTAGAAGCAATAGAAGAAATACAAACTACTTTGGCATGTTTTTTAAAATACTTTTTTAAAGTATAAATGATATTTATTGTAGAGTAAAAATTAATATTAAAACTGTCTTTATAATTTATTATTTTTTCTTCTCCATTTTTAGGATTTTTTCCACCACCTGCATTACATATTAAACTATCTATTGAAAATTTTTTTTGTTTTAAAAATTTAATAATTTTTTTTTGTGTTAAAATTGTACTTATATCACCTTTTATAAATTTTATATTTGAATATTTTTTAGAAGTTTGATTAATAAATCTATTTTTTTTTCTACTATTTAAAATTAAAAAAAAATATTTATTATCTAAAAATTTTTTTGCTATTTCCATACCTATACCTTTTGATGATCCAGTAATAATTATTATTTTTTTAGATTTTTGAAGCATTTAAAATATATTTTAAATTATTATTTAATTCATTAAAATGTTGATTTGTTTTTGATCGTGCAGTTTGAAGTATATAATTTCCTTTATAATTTATTTTTTTCATCTTTTGAAAGAGTTTTATAAAATCTACATCTCCAGTTCCTAAACTTTTTGTCTCTCCTTTATATATTCTATCCTTAATATGTACATTAATTATTCTTTTTTTATAAGATTCAATTTCTTCAGAAAGATCAAAACCATTATTAGCACTATTTCCTGTATCATAATTAATTCCAAAATTTTTAACCGGAAAATTTGAAATAAATTTTTTTAGTTGTTTTGGTCCATAATCACTTTCAAAACAAATCATAATATTCGTAAATTTAATTATTTTTTCATACAAATTTAAAAAAGTTTTAATAACTATTTTTTCTTCAATCTTTGATTTAATAGAGGAATTATCAACAAGAGGAATTACCAATATAATTTTTTTATCATATAGCGCACTAATAACTTTTTTTAAAAAAAATAATTGTGAGTATTTGTTTTTTTTAAAAAATGGTTTTTGCATAAAAAAATCACAAGTTATGCTTTCAATTTTTATTTTTTTTTTTTTTATTAATTTAAAAGTTTTATCAGTGTTTAAAATTATTGGGTTTTTTAATAGGTTGGGATGATCTAATGTCCACTCTATTATGTTGATATTTAATTTTTTTGATTTATCTAACTCTTGTCTCCAATGCATCCAAGGAAAGCTTTGAATTTTATTTTTATAAATTGGAGACAATCTACCTTGCATAAAACCTATTTTATTTAAGATTTTATTTTTTTTCATTTAATAAGATAATTTTTGATTTTTCGTTATGTAAAGTTTAAATAAATATTTATACTTTTATAAGTATTAGATTAATATAAAAAATCAAGGAGATAAAATTTGAAAAAAATTTTTATAATAACACTTGCATTATACCAAACAAAATTTTGGTTTAAAGTTTTTAAAGATAATAAAGATGAAAATTTTAAATTTATTATTATTAGTTTTGACAGTGAGAGTACTTTTTTTTTAAAAAAAAATTTTCCAGAAAATTATATTGATGCAAGCAATTTTATAAAATCAAAAAAAAAAATATACTCTATAAATGAATTTAAAAAAAAAATTAGAAATAGGAAAATTTTTAATTTCAATAAAATTTTAAATCATGAAAAAATTTTTTATGGCAAAAGGAATAATTTAAAATTATTATCAAAGTATTTAAATACTCTAGACTTTTTTTTTGAAAACGAAAAATTTCAAGATTATAAAAATATTATTTTTATACAAGAAATTGGTGGATTTATTCCAAATATATGTACCTATGAATTTTGTAAAATTTTTAAAATAAACCATTATTTTTTAGAAGGTTCTTTTTTTAGCAATTATTTTCATGTTGTTAAAAATAATTATTTATGTGAACCATTAGAAAATAAAACTCAAGACATAAATTTTGATTTAGAAAAATATTTAAAATTTATAAAAAATAAAAATGTTATTTCAATTCCAATTAAAGATAAAAAACATTTTAAAAATCCATTAAAAAAATTATTAGATCCTTATAATATTTATAGATTTTTTGAAAAAAATTTCAAAAAATATTTTTTAAATTATAAATTTGTTTTTGGATCTGATATTCTTGTTTTAAAACAAAATTTAATAAATTTAATTAATTATTTTTATCTTAAAAAAAAATATTTAAACCTCTATGATGAAAATTTTATATATTTTCCACTTCATGTACCAAATGATTATGCTCTCACGATTAGATCTTCAAATTATCAGGATCAATTAGATTTTATTAATAAAATTTCAAAATTTTTTTATCCTGAAAAAGTTTTTATCAAGGAACATCCCGCAAGAATTGGTTCAATATCATATAAAAGTATTAAAAAATTATTAAAAAATAATGATAATCTAAGAATTCTTAACCCAATGATCAATAATTATGAAGTAATAAAAAAATGTAAATTTTTAATAACTATAAATTCTAAAGCTGGATATGAAGGTATACTGCTAAAAAAACATATATTTAGTTTCGGAGATTCATATTATAAAAAATCAAATTTAGTAAAATATTGTGAAAATATTGAAGATATTCACAGTAGCAAAGAATATCTTAATAAAAAAATTTATGAGAAAGAAATAATAAATTTTTTTAACAATATAAAAACAAAATCTTTTAAAGGTTCCTTGTATGATTTAAACTTTGATAATATAAATCATTTTAAAAAATCTATTGAAAATATCACAAATGATTAGTAAAAAAAAAGTTGCTTTAGTTACAGGTGCCGCTGGTTTTTTGGGAGAGGTTTTTGTAGAAGCGATGCTAGATTTAAATTATAAATTAGTTGTTGCAGATAAAAATCTAAAAGGTCTAAGTTTAATTGAAAAAAAAATTAAAAAAAAAAGCAAAGAATATTTCATCCTTAAGCTAGATGTAACAAAAAAAAAAGACATAGAAAGTAGTTTTAAAAAAATTATAAAAAGGTATAAAAAAATAGATATACTTATTAATAATGCCTCAATAGATGCAAAGCCAAATTATAAAAAAAATAAAAAAAAACTAGGATTTGAGAATTTCTCAGAAACACAATGGAATCTAGAGATAAATACTAACCTAAAGTCTGTATTTTTAATGTCACAAAAGATTGGAAATTATATGTCAAAAAAAAGAAGTGGAATTATTTTAAATATAGGTTCTGATTTATCAGTTATATCGCCAACTCAATCAATCTATAAAATTAAAAATAATTATTATAAAAAACCTATAACATACTCAGTAGCAAAACATGCAATAGTAGGATTAACAAAATATTTGGCTGAATATTGGGCAAAAGATAATGTAAGAGTTAATTGTTTATCTCCTGGTAGTGTTAATCATAATCAGCATATTGCATTAAAAAAACAAATCATAAATCTTACCCCAATAGGTAGACTTTTAGAAAAAAAAGAATTAAAAAACATAATTAAATTTTTATGTTCTGAAAAATCAAGATATATTACTGGACAGAATATACTGATAGATGGTGGTAGAACAATTATTTAGATTAATTTATGGTTAAAATTGCAAATAGACTTATTGGTAATGGATCAAAAACTTTCTTTATAGCTGAAATAGGAATAAATCATAACGGATCATTAGAAACTGCAGAAAAATTAATAAAGGAATGTAAAATTGCAGGAGTTGACGCTGTAAAATTTCAGAAAAGAACAATAGATAAAGTTTATACAAAAGAAGAATTGGCAAAAGAAAGAGAATCAGTATTTGGTAAGACAAATGGTGATTTGAAGAAAGGTTTGGAATTTTCAAATAATGATTTTCAAAAAATTGATAAAATTTGTAAAGATAATAATATAATCTGGTTTGCTTCTTGCTGGGATGAGGAAAGTGTAGATTTCATGGAGAATTTTAATATCCCTTGCTATAAAATTGCATCTGCTTCACTTACTGATAAAAACTTATTGGAGTATACAGCAAAAACAAAAAAACCAATAATTTTATCAACTGGCATGAGCAGTGAAGATGAAATTGAAAAGTCAGTAAATCTTTTTGATTTAAATAATTTAATAATATTACATTGTACAAGTGCATATCCATGTAATATTGAGGAACTAAATTTATCCTACATTAAAACATTAAAAAAAAATTATAGTTGTCCAATTGGGTATTCTGGTCATGAGGTCGGATTATCAACTACTTTAGCAGCAGTAGCCTTAGGAGCTAAGGTTGTTGAAAGACATGTTACACTAGACAGAAGCATGTGGGGAAGCGATCAATCAGCCTCAATTGAGCCTCAAGGTTTAAAAAAATTGGTAAGAGATATAAGAACTTTCGAAGAAGCTTATGGAAACGGTAAAAAAAAAGTTTATGAAAGTGAAAAACCTATACTAAAAAAACTAAGAAGAGTTAATAGCATTTGAACCAAGAAACTCTTAAGCAAGATCATTTAATTAGTATAATAATTCCAATTTATAATTCAGAAAAATATATCGAAGAAACCATTAATTCTATTAATGAACAAACATACAAAAATTTTAAAGTTTATATTATTAATGATTTTTCAAATGATAACACTTTAGAAATACTTAATAATATTAAAAAAAATAATATATTTATTTTTAATCTTAAAAAAAATATGGGACCAGCATTTTGTAGAAACTTGGGCCTAAGAAAATCTAATTCTGAGTACATATGTTTTTTAGACTCAGATGACTTGTGGCACAAAAATAAGCTAGAGAAACAAATTAATTTTATGACGAAATATAACCTAAACTTTTCATATACTGACTACAAAACTTTTGAAATAAAAAATAATATCAAGAGGGAAATAAAGGTTCCAAGTAAATTCAATTTTAATACTTTTGTAAAAAATACTTCAATAGCAACTAGCTCAATAATGGTTACAAGGGATTTAATAAAATATACTAAATTTAAAAAAAAAGGTTATGGTTTTGATGATTATATATTTAAGTGCGATATGTTAAAAAAAAATAATATTAAAATTTTAGGTTTAAATGAATATTTAACTTTTTATAGAATTAGTCCTAATTCTATATCAAGCAAAGCTTTAAGGAATTTTTATTGGATTTGGAAAATAAATAGTAATTATCATAAGTTTGGTTTTTTTAAAAATTTTTATTTAATATTGAATATTTCATTCAATTCTATAATTAAATATTTTTTTAAGCTTTAATTTTTTTAAAATTTCTAAAATAAATAATTAGAAGCATTGATAATATAAATGGAACTAAAATTAATATATATTTTTCACTTATTAAAAATATTTTTAGAAATAATAAATTTAATATATTTACAAAAAGAACATTATATATAACAAAAGAATGTTTTTTTCTTCCACTTATTACTGGATTTAAAAAAAAATAATCAAATAATCTTGCCCATGGTAATTTCTTTCTAACAAAAACTTTATCGATTAAAGTGATTGAAATATCTGTAATCGGGTAGCAAAATAAAAATAAAGTTGGCCAAAAAATATCTAGGGAAAAAAAATAAATTAAAATATATCCAATTAAAAATCCTAGCGGTATACTTCCGGTATCTCCTAGAAATAAAAAAGGTTTTGGAAAATTAAATACCAGAAAAGATATAGTTAATATTAGCAGTAATAAAATTATTACTAAAAGATAATTATCAAATATTTGATAATGATTAATAATAATTAAACAACCTATGAAAAATAAGATACAATTAGAGGCCAACATGCCATTAAGCCCATCTATAAAGTTAGTTATATTCGTAATATATACCCACATAAAAACTAATAATAAAATTTCTAATTTTTCTGGCAAAAAGTTAAAAATTGGAAGATTTATAGAAGATAAAGATGAGAAGCATAAAATAATTTGAAATAAAAATCTTATTTTTTTAGAGATAAAAAACTTATCATCCACATAAGATAATATGCATATTATAAATAAGCTTATAAATAGCACATAGTACCTTGGTACTTTATATAAATTAATTTCAATTATGCTGTTGAACGCAATTATAAAAAATGACAAAAAAAATAATAAAAAAAATACAAGACCACCTTCACTAGCAATATTTTTAGGATTTGGAATTTTTTTTGATTGTTTTGTGTTTTTCTTTGGGTAGTTTTTGATATAGATAAAGTTTAACAATAGTGAAATTGAAAATATTACT
>CERS01086644.1_pt1 | contig 15728 bp, 6 predicted proteins | sample 356251 | NCBI WGS metagenome assembly CERS01 (sample SAMEA2621020, study PRJEB7988) | marine metagenome | isolation source: saline water (ENVO:00002010), including
CCCCCCGAAAAAAAATTATGCATTTTTTATGCATTTTTATGCATTTTTTATGTATTTTTTATGCATTTTTTATGCATTTTAATTATGTAAAATTATGTAAAAATTATGTAAAATTATGTAAAAATTATGTAAAAATTATGTATTTTAAATGTATTTAAAAATAAAATATTATATACTAGTATAATATGGTACATTATGAATGTTTTAGATGTGGATATAGCTCAAAATTTAAAAGTTCTTTAATAAATCATTTAAATAGGAAAAACGTATGTAAAGCAACAGAGGATGATGTGGAGATAGACGCAATAAAAGATTATTATGGTTTTACAATACATAAAATATCTCCACCAAATCACCACAAAAATCCACCAAATCACCACCAAAATCCACCAAATACCACATTTTTACCACAAAATACCACATTTTTTTCTCCACCAAATATCCACCAAAATCCACCAAAATCCACAAAAACGCCCGAAAAAATCCACCAAAATCCACCAAAATCCACCAAAAATTATGCATGTAAATATTGTAATAGAATATTCAGTAGATCTGATAGTTTAAATAGGCATTATACGAGGTGTAAAGGGAAAAAAGAAACAGAAACATTGGTAATAAGTCAAAATGAAGAAATGGTAAAAATGAAGAAACAAATAGAAGAATTAGAGAGCTTTAAAATTCAAACTCAAAATAATACAACAAATAATAATTGTACTAATAATTCACATAATACAACTAATAATACAATAAATATAAATAATTATGGAAATGAAAATCTAAAACACTTACGTAGTAAAGATTTTGCAAAATTATTAGATGGTATATATAATGCGGTGCCTAAATTAATAGAGAAGATACATTTTGATCCAAAACATCCAGAAAATCAAAATATAAAATATACAAATCAAAAATCAGCATATTTAAAAATAGTAAAAAGCGATAAGTGGCAATTAGTAAATAAGAAGCACGAATTATTAGATTTAATAGATAATAAGTGTTTTATGTTAAAAGAAAAGTATTATGATATTTTAGAGAAAAAAAAATATAACATAACAGAAATTCATAGAGATAAAATAGAAGAATTTATCAATAAATATCATGAAGAAGATAAAAAGATGATGTTAGATTTAATAGAAAGAACAGAATTAATGCTATTAAACAATAGTTAAGTATATAAAATATACAAAAAAATATTAATTATAAATAGTAAATATTAATTATAAATAGTAAATATGTTTGTAATTAGTTTAAGTAATACAGAAGTATTAATAATATGTTGTATAATAATATTAATATTATTTATTTATAATTATAAAGACAATATAATGATATTTATAAAAAGACTAAAAGAATATATAATATGATATTAGTTAATCATAATAATATTTATGATAAATAGTATCATAATGTAAATTATAATCATTATAATCTTGAATAGTAAAATTTTGTGGTTCACTATTATTATCCATAGAAATAATAAATATATCTCCATAAATAGTAATATCATCAAAAGGTTTAGGTAATATACAGGTATTTTTAGGTAAATTTTTTTTTTGTGAATTAGCACCATACATAATAACAGCATTAATATTAGTGGGTTCTCTAAGAATTTGTCCTGCGAATGTAAGTTTATCTTGTAATAATAAAGATATATTATTAGTATGTAAAGACATATCTAATGTAATTTCTTGAATAGTCCCATTAGTTTTTAATAATAATCCAGTATTCATATATAATATATAATATATAATAAAGAGCTTTAAATGAATAATATATATATAAATAATGGAAACTAATATAATAATATCGAGTTTTTGTGCTGGTTTAGTTCAAACAATTATAGGACATCCATTAGATACAATAAAAACACGTATTCAAATAGATAATAATAATATAAAAAAAGTATTAAGTAATATAAAAAAAAATGAGAATATATTATCATTATATAAAGGAGGATTGATGCCTTTAGTAGGGTCAAGTATATTAAATAGTTTTTTATTTACATATCATTATAGTTTAAATAAAATAATAAATAATCATTTTTCAACAGGTTTATTAACAGGTAGTATATCGGGTATGATATTAAGTCCGTTTGAATTAATAAAATGTAATTTACAAAATAATAGAGGAGATAGTAAAAATGAGTTGATAAAAATTATAAAAAAAATAAAAGAGAAAAAAATAAAGTTAAGTAATGGAGTATCATTATCTATATTAAGAGATAGTATAGGATTATCAATATATTTTGGTTGTTATGAAAAATTACAAGAAAAAAATAATAATCCATTACTAAATGGAGGTATAGCAGGTAGTTTATCTTGGTTATATAGTTATCCGATAGATGTATTAAAAACAAAAAAGCAAGTTTCTGATAATAATCTATGGATAATATTAAAAAAAATGAAAATGAAAATGTATTTGAATGGTTTATCAGTGATTTTATTACGTTCTTTTATTGTAAATGCTTGTGTATTTTATACATATGAAAATTTAAATATGTATTTAGATGGAAAAATTTTTATTGAATAAAATATATTGATAAAAGTTAGAATATAAATTACTTTCAGATGTAACTGTAGAAATAACTTTAATATGTTGTATATGATCTTTAGTAAAATTAGAGTTATTAGTTATATCAACAATTATAGAATCTTGAATTTCAATATAATTAAAGTTATTGGTATATATGTGATATAAATAATATTTATCAATATAAATATGTAATGATATAATATTATTAGATAATATATCAGATTTATTAATAGTAATATAGAACGGGTTATTTATATTAATATGAGAACTATAATAGAATTTGTATTTATTAAATATAATAGGATGTATAATGTTAGTAAATGTAATATTATCTAATAATGCTATATTATTTTTTTGTATATAAAGATTTATTTTATATATATCGGTATTAGAATTAAGAGTGGAAGAAATAACTAATTGTGTATCATTTTTAAAATCATTAAAATTAACTTCTGTAAGTAAATTATTGTCTTTTAATATAGTTTTAGTTATATTAGATAAAACAATAGTGGAATATATATTATTTTTATATATATTAATATGTTTATTAATGTCATTATCAATAGTTAAATCATATATAATATTAGTATTATTAATATTGTTTATAGTTTGAATAATAGAATTATTATAATATTTAGTAGAAATAATATTAATACTATTATCTAAATAAGTAATATCATTATATTTACAATTAAATTTATATATTGAAGTATTTTTTTTATCTTCAGATTGAGAATGTATTTCAATGATAATATCAATAGAAGAGGAATTAATAGTAGATGTATCAATAATATATTCAAATGGTTTATCTTGTATAACATTGAGTATAATAGTATTATCAGAAGAATTAATATAATATGCGTTAAATGTTAAATTAGTATATTGGATGTATGGTGTAATAAAGAATTTGATATAATTATTAAATAATATATTATGATATGTAAATATATGTGGATTAAAATTAAAATCAATAGATGTAATACCATTATATAAATTAATATTAGATAATTTAGAAATATTAGATAGTTTGTAACCTATATTTTGAAGATTATATTTAAATATATTATTAAAAGTTTTAATATTAGAAAGAGAACTATTAAAATATAAAGCAACAAAATCAGGATTAAGTTTTAGTATTAAGTTGTATGAAAATAATTTACTATGTATTGGATAATATAATAAATTGTCAATAATATTATTATTATAGAATAAAGTATTAAAGAATGTATTAGTCCATATATTTTTATATAATCCTAATAATCCAAAGAGAAGATTTTTAATATATAAAATATTATCAGAAGAATTATTAAGAGAATGTGAATAAAATGGTTCAGAAACATTAAGATTATAATTAGTAATAATACTAGATAGGTCATTAGATAAAATAGATGTATTAGTATAATTAATATGAAAGCTATTATTTTCTATAAGATAATTAGTATAAAAATTATAATCTAATAAATGAGAAGTAGTGGATTGTTTATGAGAATCATAAATATTATAAAAATTAGATTTTAATTTAATATCAATAAATGTAGTATCATTTATTTTAATATAAATATGTTCATTATTTTTGAATCCTTTATCTAAATTAATAATTTGTATATCAGAAGATATAATATTATGTTTATTAGTATATACAGTTTTTAAATTATGAACTAAAATAGACATATTATTAGAGATATTCATATAGTCATTATATATAGATTTGTTAGAATAAAATGTATTATTAATATCAATATTATTTTTATTTTCAGTTAGAGCATTATCAATAATAGTAATGAAACTATTATAATTATTTAAATAAATAATAGGACTATTCATAATAGATTTATATACGTTAATACTACTAGATGTGGTAGTATAATCAAATATATGTGGATAAGTATTTATATATGCAGATAATATTAAATCAAATAATTTATCGAGTGTTTTATCATAAATATTATTACTTTTAATAATAGAATTAAAATCATAATTAATGTTAATATCATTTAAGTTAATATATAAATTATTAGTATGTTTATTAGAATTAAAAGTATTAAATAATGAAGTATTATCATATAATATAATAACAGAATTCCAATCACTAATAGTATTAATAATATTATTATCAATAATATCAGATGAAGAAATATTAAAATTTAATAAATTATTTAAATTAGCTTTTTCTTGTGGATCTAATAATTTAGCTAATGTTTTAGCAATATGTAAAAATTTATTTTCAATTGTGAATAATTCATGTTTAGTATAGTCTTGTTTTGAAAGTAAAGTAATAATATGAATATCAAAAACACTAATATATTGTTTAATTAAATCTAGATTAATAGATAAATCAAAATTGCGAATATTAGAATAATTATTGTAAATATTAATATTATAAATGTTAATATAATCAATTGATGTATATTTTTCTATTGTATAATCATTATCAGAAGAAGAAATAGTAATTAAAGATTTAAATTTAATATTATTAGAAGTATTAGGAATGATTTTAATGATATTACCATATGTATTATTATTAATATTATATACAATGTGATTAGAAATAATATATAATTCTTTATTAGTGTTGGAATTATTAATTTGTATATTATAAGTTATATTATCATTATTTATATCGGGTAATACGTAATATTGTGTATCATTTAAGTTGATAATAATATTATTATTATTATTTTTAAAATTATAATAATTTAAAGAAAGTTTTCTACTAAAATATTTATAATATTCATTAATAGTAAAATTATTAGAAACAGTATTAATAATACCATTATGTTTAGTTTTAACAGAAGAATAATCAGTAAATCCTAATAATTTAGATAATGTAGTTTCAGTAAGTGAGAAATCAACATTTAAATTTTCTATAACAAAAGAATTATTTTGAATATAAAATGTGTAATTATGGGGTTCTAATAAAGTATTAATAATAGTAACAAGTTGATTAGTAAGAATATTATCATTAATAGAGAAATTATATGTATTAAAATAACCAGAAGTAATATAAATACTAATTTGTTTTGTATCAATACTACTACTACCACTAATAAATTCATTAATAATAAGTCTATCAACGTTATTATTAATAGTTAATGGAATATAATATATATAGGATAGTTTATTAATATTATTTAAATAATTAGAAGAATATGTGCTATTATGATAGATAAAATTATTAATTAATAAATTAATTTCATTAGCATTAGTGGTTAAAGTAACAAAATCAGAAGTATTAATATTATAATTAATATTAGTATTATCATTATTTTTTAGTATATAAAATCCTTTAATATTTGAAATATTAAAATTATAAATATAGTTAGAATATAAGATAGGTTCTATAGATTTATTATTAAATAATATAATATTATTATTAGGATCATATTTAATATCAAAATTAATATAATGTTTATTGTTATTACTTATAAATGTATTAAATGTACTAGAGATATCATTTTGTGTAATATATGAATATGAAATAAAATTATATATTTTATTATAAGTATTAATATTGAAATTAGTATAATTATTAATATGTTTGAAATGAGTTTTGAAATAATAAATAGTATTAGTTAATAAGAATAGATTTGTATTTCTAAGTTCCGATAAATTTAAATTATAATTAATATAATTATAAAACTGTTTAATTACATTAAATGAAAAATAATATTTATCTAAATTAACATCAACAAGAATATTAATATTATCTGGTTTGTTATTATTATAATTATTTAATATATATTTATTGGTGTTAATATTAACATTAGATAAGTTATAAATATTATTATTAGAATATATAGTAAAAGTATCATTTTTTTTTAAATTATATAGTTCAATAATATTATTATTAATAACATTAATATTATCATATAATGTATTAATATATATACTATTATTAGTAATTAATGATAAATTATATTCAGATGTATTATCAATAGTAAAATTAAAATAAACATAATCTTTTGAAATATATGGTAATTGAATAATAATATTTTTATTTAAAGTAATATGGACGTTAATTGATTTGAATGGTAATGTATAAATATTAAATAATATATTAAATGAATTAATATAATCAATTGTTTTTTTAGAATAATATCCAATAGCAGATAATTTAACATTATTAAGTGTAATATTAGAATTATCAGTATATATAAATGTAAAATTAGAATCATCTTGACCTGGAACTGTATTAATATTATAATCAATATTAGAATAAGTAATATTAGAACCATTATTTACAATAGTATCAAATTTAATTTGTATAGGTTCAAATAATGTAATAAAACTACTATTAAAATAAGTATTTATATAATTAGATAATGTTATATTATTATTAAAATATGTATTATAATATATATGTAATAAATCTTTATTATTATTAAAAGTAGAAATAGAATAATCAAATGAATTATTATAATTATAAATTAATGAACCATCAATACCAGGTGTTCCTATATATTTAATTTTATATGAAGTATCATTAGAACTATCATTACCATTATATTTGTTATATAAAAATAAATTTACTTTAGAAGAATTAGAAGCTATTAATTCAGATGATATAATAGAAGAATCAATATTAATATTATTTGAATTTTCTGTAAATAATGATAATTTATTTATATTTCTAGGATAAAATATAATTTTATTATATTTTTTGTAAAATAATAAAGTATTATCATTATCTAATATATCAAAACGAATATTATTTATATTAGATAAATCAAATATAATAGTATAAAAATTATATAAATAAAGTTTATTAATATATTTATTAAAATAAAAATTATTATTATTATATAATACATTAATATTTATAGTAGATTTCAAATCAATTACTAAAGGAACATAATGACAAAATGTAGTGCTTTCATAAAATGTATCAATAATATCTTTATTTCTAATATAATAACCTTGATTTAATAAAGTATTATCAGTCCTATTTTTAATAGAAAATGTAATTTTAAGATATAATTTATTATAATTATTAGTAAAAATAGTAGTATTATCAGAAATGGTAAAATCTAATGAACCAGATAAAGAGGAAACTAATTCTTTTGTTTCATCAGAATTAACAATACTTAATTTAGGTAAATATGTATTACTATTTGATATATAAATTAAATCATAAATATCAGAATTAATTTTATATATAATATCTAACATATTAAATGTATATAATTGATATGGTTTTAATATTAAAATAGTATCATCATGTCCATTAATATTTGATATAATAGAATAATAATTTGTTTCATTCATGTTAACTGTTTTATATAATTTTGATAAAATATCAAATGAATTAATAAATTTATTTTGATTTTTACTATGTACGTATGTATTATTATCTTCATTAATATCTATATATTGATGTTTATTAATAAATCTATTATTATAAAATGTATTTTCTAAACTAGTATCAGCATAAATACTAGCATTATTAATAATATTAATAATAGTAGAATTACTTGAATCAATATTAGTAATATTATAATTATCAGATGAATAATTTTGTGAAACAATATTATTATTGTTAATTAATAATTTATTAGTATTTTTAGATGAAATATATAATTTTTCATTAGAAGAAATAATAAAATTAATATAATTATCAATTACTTTATTATTATAAGTAAATATATCATATGTATATTTATTATATATATTAATATTTTGAGAAGTATAAATAGTATTTAATGTAGATAAATTATATATTTTATTAATTTCTAATATATTAGGTGTAATAATTTGACCTCCTTTATGATTAAAAATTTTTAATTTATAAGTTTTATCGATAATAATATAATCAGATGTAAATATCAGTTCATCAAAAACTAAATATATATTATTTTTATAATCAATATTATTCAAATTAGTATTAGTAGATGTTAAATCTATAGGGTCAACATATATAGTTCCATTATAAATATTATTATCATTATATAATATAAAATAACATTTATCAATATTAATATAAGATATATCAAGGTCTAAAATAGTATGATAATTAATATCTATAGTATTATATAAAAATGGTATAATATTAAAATTTAATTTAAGTTTATTAACTGAACCATAATTAAAAGTTTCTGTAGTAATATTAACTATATTATTTTTTTTTATAATTATATCATATTTCAACGATGATATATATATAGGGTCATCATAATAAAATAATGTAGAATGTAATGTAGGGTTCATATTAATAATAATATAACTATTAGGAGTTCCAAATTTACCAATATATGAAATATTGTTTTCTAATTTAATAGTAGCTTGAGCGTTTGTATAAAATGTAATATTTTTATTGGTTAAACTAGGATGTGAAGTATCAAAATAAATAGTTCTAAAATCAGACACAGTTAAATTACTAGAAATTATATTTTTTTCTAAAATAGTATCTTGATTACTAGAATTATCATATGTATTAATATTAATATTAAAGAATTTATTAGTTTCTTCTACAGTAATAGCTTCATCATAATATTGAGTAGCTAATAATTCAATATAATATTTTTGAATTAAATTATCATTAGGTAAATTAGGATTAGATGTATCAGATAAATTAAATTTAATAGGTTTTGATTTAAATATATCAACTTTATGAACGTTATTATAATCAATATTATTAATATATAATTTACCATAATCTACAATATATTTATATAGTGTGAGATCTTCTTTTAAAATAATATAACGATAAATATCAATATTATTAGTAGTATTATTTAATAATTGTATATCCATATATAAAAATGTAATATTGGATGTATCAATTGTAAAGTTAGCAGAACTATTTAAATGATATGTATTAATATTATCATTATTAGATATATTAATAGAAAATAAAGTGAAGTTAGTAGGTAAATTAAATTCAATATCAAAGGAATTAACAATATTTTTTAATCTAATAAAATATTCATATATATATAAATCAAAATCATAATTAATATTATAGAAATTAGAAGTATCATCAATTGTATTATTTAATGTATTTTTAAAATTTTTAAAATGTAGAGTAGGTTGTGTAATATTAATAGTTCCACCTGCATTAGGATTAGTTTGTGAATAATAATAAAATGTATTATTTTCAGTAGTATAAAATTCTAAAATATTATTATTTAATGTAGTGGTATATTCTACACCACCTGTAGTATGTGTACCATCTTGTGTTTTAGATATTTTAAAGTCTGTTTGTTGTTGTGGTGTTAAATTAGATAAATCAAAATAAATATAATATGAATTAAAATAATTAATAGTATCTTGTGAAATATTATTAATAAAATAAATATTATCTATATTAGTTACATTAACTTTTCTGATAGGATAATTATATATAGGTTCTATATTTTTAGAATATACAAAATATACAAGAGGTTCAGTATGATTGATAGAAATAATATAATTATCATTATTATAAATAGTATTATTATCAATATATGCTAAATTATAATCTAAATTATTAAAATTAATATTATAATTATGTAAATAATTAATATATATATCTTTATTTTTTTTAAATGAAATATTATTATAAGGAGAACCAGTAATAGTAGGTATATAGAAATTATCAGTTTTGTAATATTCAATATAATTATAAGAAGAATTTTGTGTTAATGCAATATTTAAATATATAACATTAGTAGTAGAATTATATGTATTTGTTAAATATAAATATGTAAGATCATTATTTAAGATATTATATTGATATAAATCATATTGTGTAATATCAATACCAAAACTATTGATATATTCTGGATTAGTTAAATTTAAAATATTACTAGTATTATTAATATTATTAATAGTATCATTAATAAATATTGTTTTATCATGAACTATAAATATTTTATAAGTATTAATTAATTTAGAATAATTTGGTAATGTAGAAAGGTCTGTAGTAGTATCTAATAAATTAGTATCATTATAATAAATTCCAGAATAATATATATAATCATTATAAAATGTATTAGTATCTAATTTAAATCCTTCACCAGTTACATATGATATAATAGATATATCATAAGTATTTTGTGTAACGATATTATGGTATTCATTACTACATAATGAATTAATATATATGAAAAATTTAAAAATTTGTTTATCATAATCAGGTTGGATAAAATTATATATTTTATTTTTTAATAATGTAATAGGTAAAGTAATTTTCTGTGTAAAAGAAATATCATTATAAAATTCAAAAGAAGATAATAATGGAAAGTTTTCATTATAAGCTAAAGATACATAAATATTAATTTCATTATCGACATCAAAATTAGTATTAGTATAATGTTTATTATATATAGATGTATCATATTTAAAATTTAGAGATAAGTTAGCATATAAAAGATTTTTAATAAAAGTAATATTATTATATTGTTCGGTATTATTAATATTAGATATTTCTAAATTGTATTTAGGATAAGACTTATGTGGATAATATATTAAATCAGGATTATCATATTTAACTTGTTTTATTTTTAAATTATAATTTAAAGAACCATCTACAACGTTTATTATTCCACCAATATTTTTAATAATAGGTGAGAAATAATATAATTTAGTATTAGGATTAGTATCATTTAATTTTAAAATAATAAGATTACAATAATTAGTATTATTAATATTAACAAAATTAAATTTAATTTCATTTGAATTATTATAAAAATCATAAGTATTATTATTAATACCATCATTATATAATGATAAATTGAAGTTATATATTAAAACATCAGTTAAATCAAAATAATAAGTAGTATTTTTTAAAATATTAATTTCATAAAGTTTCATATTGTTAACATAAAAACAATTATTTTTGTAAGATACTTTAAATATATTTTTTAAATCAATATCTATAAAAGGGTTAAAATTAGTTCTATGATATTGGTTAAAATAATATGTATTTTTTCTATATATAATTAAATTATTGATTTTATTTATAAATTGTGAATCAGAATAAAAATCAAAGTTATAAGTATTATTAGAATTATTAATTTTAAGATATATATCATTATAAATAGTATTATTTAATGTATAATTTGAAATATGTTCGTTAGAGAAATAATAATTAATATTTTTATATAAAATTGTATTAGATAAATAATTAATAATGTTATTGTAATCATCAAATAAATTAATATTATAAGATAAATCTGTTTTTTCAAATTTAATTTTATAATTATTATTAAAAATATTATTATAGTTAATATTGTATTTTTTATTTATAAGATTAGTATTAATATTAATTTTATTATTTTGAAAATAAAAATCATAAAAATCCCCTTTTTGAGCATTTTTAAAAATTAATGTATATGTATCATAATTTTTAATATATGATATATTATTACTAAATTCTCCAAAAAGTAAATTAAAAGGATATTTACTAGTAATAAAAATATTATTTAATTTAGTAATATGTGATTGAATAGAAATACTGCAAAATATATTTTTAATAAATTTATTATAAATATATAATGTTTTAGATTTATAATTAAAATTATTTAAATTAATAATATAACTAATAGTATTATCATTATTTAATTTTTTAGTAATAAATGAATATTTTGATATTTTTTTGAAATGATTATATTCATCTTCTATATTACCAAATAATATATTATCATTATCAAATAAATTTAAGAATTTAACTTCATTTCTATTAATAGAAGTATCTAAAACAATTTCATATAAATTATTAGTATATAATGTAATATTTTTAAATAATTCAGTAGTATTATTAGTATTTATAAAATAATATTCTTCAATACCCGAAGAATTTAGATTTTTTTTTAAAATATATTTATTAGTATCAATAGTATTATCAATATCAATTATAAATTTAAATGAATTACCTTCTTTTAAATTATTAAAATTAATATTAATATTATTAGTTAAATCAAATAATATTACTTTACCTGATAAATTATCATCAATAGTAAAATAATTTATATTAAAAGTATTACCAATAATGTTATATTTACTATAATAAACAATAGAAGTTATATCAGATTCTAAATTTGATAAATCTAATTTATATATTTTATAAATACCATCATCAATAATATTAGTATCTACTATTTTGTTATTATTATCTTTAAATAATAATAATTTATTATTTATATCATTATAAACTAAAGGAACATTTAGTTGTTTTGTAATTAAATTAAATATATTTTCAAAAATATTACTAGTAGATTGTGTAGTATTTAAAAATTTTAAAGTAAAATTAGATGTAATTGTATCTAAATTAATATTAAATTTATAATTATAATTAATTACATTATTAACTTTAGGTAACATATTAGGTAATTTATTTTGAAATACAATAGAAGAATTAGAAATAGTTTCTAATGTTAATATATCTAAAAATAATAATGGTAATATAAATATTTTATCATTAGTAAGTTTTAAATGTAAATAATAAAAATTATTAACTTCAACATAATCAACAATATTAGTAGCATTTAAGAATAATGTATTATCATCATTTGTATTTAAACTACTCATTTTAAAAAATCCATAATTATGATATATTGTATTATATAAATTATTGGAAATATTAAATGTAAAACCATTTAAATTTATAGTATATTTAATATCTCTATTAATTAAAATAAAAGACCGTGCGTTATTATGATCGTATAATATATTATTATCTTGATCGTATATTAAAAGATTATTATTAGAATATTGAATATTTAAGATATTTATATTAGATAATAACATACCAAAATTGCTATCAATATTGTTACTAATAGTATTATTAAATAAAAAAGTAGGAGTTATAATTGAATTATTATATAAATCAATAATATAATTAGTATTATTAATTTCAATATCTTTAACAATATTATTATTATTATCAATTAAATTATAGTTTAATACAGGATATTTATATTTATGATTAACATTATTATTATTTAAATCTAATTCAACATAATCATAATAATCTATATAAGTATATAATTTATATATTAATGTGCTAGATATTGAAGTAATATTATTATATATAGGAGATGTAGTATCAAATTTAAAATAATAAATATTATTAACATATAAATCCGGTGTATTAGTATTTGTTATTTCATTAATAATATCAAATTTATAATTACCATCTAATAAATTAATATTAATTATATTATTATTTAAATTATTAGGATAATTATAAATAATATTATTTATATTATTATTAGTATCATTTTTACTAATAATATAAAAATTACTTCCATCAGAGAAAAATTTAATATATTCACCTTTTTCGGTTTTAGTAAATGTTATTGTAGAACCATTAACAATTGAATAATTTAAGTCAATATATGATCTTTTTAAATATAGCCAATCAGTACCTATTATTTTTGAATTATCTAACGGTATATCACAAGTAGTAAATTCGATAGAAAAATCAGAATTATTTGTAAATAAAAATTCATAAAATATACCAGTTTCTACAAATGGTAATGTAATTTTTATATTATTATTTAAATTATTTATTAAATATAAAGAGCCAGAATCATTATTAGTTAATTTAGTATTTGATGTAATAGTATAATATATTTGATTTTTTACAACTAAATTATCTGTTTCAATTAGATTATATTTCGCATCATGTAAAACTTCCATTGTATTAATATTATATATTAATATTATTTTAAATAAAATACTTTAAATGAATTTTTTTTTAAGTTAATTAAAATAATAATATTTATATTATTTATTATATAGAGATAATGAGTGGCACTAAAATTAAAAAAGTTGATGCTAATTTAACTAAACATGAAAAAATTTTTAGAGGGCAACCTGAAATTTCATTTTTTAAAAAAGTTTATAAAAAAATATCATCATTTAATATTAATATTATAGAGCAAGATTTAATAGGTAATATTGATTTTGGAAATATAATAAATTGTGAACTAAATAAAAGTGGTGATTTATTAAAAAATTTATATTTAGAAATATTATTACCTGATTTAGAAAAACCAAATAATTGCACATGGTATGGTTATACTAATAATATAGGGTGTAATATAATTAAAACTATTACATTTAAAATAAATGATCAAGTTATTGAAAGATTACATGGAGAATGGATTGATATTTATAATGAATTAAATAGTATAAATGTTGATCATTTAACTAAACAATATAATAGTGAATATAGTTTAAGAAATACTAATAATACTATTGATATTAGTAAAAGACAATTATATATACCTATACCATTCTTTTTTACTAAAGATACTGGTTCAGCATTACCATTAATATCTTTAACAAATTCAACTATATCAATTGATATTGAATTTAGAAATCTTAAAGATATTATTAAAATTAATAACTATAATTTAATTAATAATATTAAAAAAAAAACATCTGAAAAATTATCTTGTAAATTATTTACAGAACTTGTTTATTTAGATGATACTGAAAAAAAATTATTTACTAATAGAAATTTAGAATATTTAATTGAAACAGTTCAATATAATAATGAAGATTTTTTAAATAAAACAGATTTATATAAAAATATATATATTGATTTTAGATATTTAATTAAAGAATTAATATGGGTTATAACGGTAGATAGTTCTAATTTAGATACAATATTACAAAACGATCATAATAATATTACTACATATACAACAAAATATAGTAATTACCAAGATACATTTGATACTTTGCAAATAAAATTAGATAATATTGAAATAGTAGATGAAAAAGCTGAATATTTTAGAAAAATACAATCAAATTTTTATCATAATAAAATTTTATCAAAAAAACATATATATTCTTATTCATTTGCTATTAATCCTTTATCATATCAACCATCTGGTTATATTAATTTTTCTAATATTAAAGAAAGTATATTTTCTTTTAAATTTAAAGATTATAAATTAAATGAAAAAGGTTCATCAACTAATGGAATTATTAAAATTTATGGTATTAATTATAATATTTTAAAAATTGTTTCAGGTATTGGTAGTTTATTATATACTGTATAAATATATTAAATAAATATATTATTAACTATAGAACTATTATTTAATAATAAAGAATTTATTGTAAATACAAATTTATCATTATTTTTATCTATACAATTTAATTTAATAAAACTATATTTTTGTAAACTACTATTTTTTATTATTATTTTTTGAGTAGTATCAATAAAATTTATTATTTTATTATTATTATTATTATTATTATTA
>CERS01186427.1_pt1 | contig 15702 bp, 7 predicted proteins | sample 356251 | NCBI WGS metagenome assembly CERS01 (sample SAMEA2621020, study PRJEB7988) | marine metagenome | isolation source: saline water (ENVO:00002010), including
GTCCCTGTGGAAATGGCTTCGGTGTAGATCGTTGTAAAGGATGAGAAGGTGTATTTATACCCAGGTGTATTAAAGTTATTAGCGTTTGATATTGCAATTCGTAGTGCTGATTCAAGACCAATGATGGCGTTTTTATTTTGTATGTATAAATCTAACATGATTTCCCCTAGCTTTTTTTCTTTCTATAAACATATACGACAATTATATCTTAGAAATTGCATGTTAATTTTTTGGGACTATTTAAGCGGCTTCGTTAATATTTGCATCGGATAGAAACTGTAAGTCTTCTAGCATTTTGGGAGACATATTTTCGCTAATTGGGGTTTCGGTTTTAATACGGTTTAAAATGTTTAAAAAATTCTTTTTTTGGCTTAATAGGGTTGTATTGTTTGGATTGCTTTCTAGAAATACTGTTGTTTTGATATACTCTTCTTTAATGATGCTAAATATAGCTTTGTTTGATTGATCTCGTATTAATCGAAGATCATGACTTGTGAAGGGATGTCCTAATTTTTTTAATGTTTTTAAAATTGGTTTTAGTTTTTTTTGAAATTCTTTATATAAAGGGCTGTTAAGTGAAGGGAGTGTTGCTCGAAATTCGAATAAACTTCTACATTCCATTTTGGCTCTTAATGTAGCAATGGCATGAGCTTGTTTTTGAATTGTTGTAATGTCGATATTATTTTTTTTACAGGTTTGTTTTAGTTTTAGTAATTCTAATTTGTTTTTAAATGAATCTATTAATTTATGTGAAAGATGTGATTTGATTTCTAAGTTTAATAAATTTTCTTCTAATGTTTCAGTATCTTCTTGGGATTCTGTTGAGTTTTCGTCTTTATTTTGTTGATTTGATTGATTGTGTTCTTGGGTATCGATAGGTCCTAGTATATCAGGGGATATAAATCGAGTTAGTCCTTCATCTTCTAATTTTTTATTAAATGTTTTTAAGTAGTCTGTTGTATCAAATTTAATAAAATTTGTTAAGTTGTTGAATTGATCGAAGGCTTTTAATAATTCTTTAGGGTTATCTGATTTTAGTTTTGTTTCAACAATGGATCGGTCAATTTCACTTGTCATAAAATTGGAAATATCGCTTTTTACATTTTCTTTTAATTTATTTAATTCTTGGGGATTGGCATCAAAGATATGTGCTTGTTTGGCAAAGTCGATGACAGAGTAATATTTTGCAAAGTTATTTAATAGTTCACTTGTTGGCTTTTTTTCAAATGAAAATGCTAAGTCTGTAAATTTGTGTTTTAGTAGTCGTTTTAGATCTTTTTGAATTATGTTTTGAACGCCTTTTTCAATGCCTGATAATTGTCTTTGGGATACTCCTTTTTCTTGTAATGATTGTTTGATGTCTCTGAGTTTTTCTTTTTTTTCTGGGTTTTCTTTTAATTGGGTTTCTCCAAATAGAGCAATGTAATTTTTTAGTGGGGTGTGTAATTCAGGTTGTTTAAGAATCATGGCTTGTTTAGATGTTTCTTTTATTTTTTCTTTTTTAGCGATGGTATTGGTTAATAATGCATTTTCAGAATCGTGTATTAATGGATCGTTTATAGTTGAGGGGGTTGTTGTGTTTTTTTGTAATAGGGTTGCTGCTTTTGGTTGTTTGGATTCTGTTATAAAGGTGCTTAATTCCTTGTTAAATCCTTGTTTTATTTTTTCTTTTAATTGTTCTATATGTTTATGTTCTGCTTTGTCACTTGATTTACGTAACATGGTTGTTGGGTTGTGATTTTCGTAAAAGGCTGTTACGGATCGAGATTGTACGAATCGTCGTTTTTTCTTAGTTGTTGATTTGTTGTTATCTTGTTTATTTTTTTTTGATTCTAGTTCTTCTGATAATTCATCTTCTTCGATATTAATTTTTAGTTCATCTTCGATGGATTCTGTTGCTTGTATATTATGTTGGGGATTAATTTTTGAAATATCCATGATTATATCGTTTTACTATATTTTTTTGTTATGTTAAATAGAGATAAGCCTTTTTTTATTAATGACGTTTCGTTGTTTGGGATGTGGTTTATTATATGTAATTTTCGTTTATATAATATGGTTTTATATTTAGCTCGATTGATCATTCGTTTACATCGTTTAATATCATTTTTGATATCTTCAATGGTTAGTTGATTATTTTCTAACTCAGATTCTAGTAAGATGTTGTAAGTTTGCTTTGTTTTTTTGGTCATGAGGATTCCCTTTGTTCCAGATAATGTAGTAAATATTCAAGATGATTTTTTTCTGCTGTAAATTCTTCTTGAATTTTTTCGCATTGGTTAATTTTTTCTTCATATAGTTTTTGTTTAGACCAGAATCCAAGACGTCCAATATTATTCATTTGTGTTATAAGATGATTTTGTAAGGAAATAAATAAATCTATTTTCTTTTGATTCTTTTTTGTTTTTCCATGTAATATTTCGGTTAGTTCAGCATGGTAGATATTTTCTTGCATATCGGTATTGTTTTGTTCAAATAGATCGTTTATGGAGGTTTTTTTTAATTTTTTTAATGTTTCAATTGGGATTCCTATTGCAGTTAATATTTGTCCTACGATACCTACTTTAAATTTTGCAAATCGAGATGTGAAAATATTGTGAGATCGAGATTGTTGAAGATTGTATTTATACATTTCGATAAATTCTTCTTTTCGTTCGGAGAAATTAATTTTATGAGATAAATGTCTCATGATTTCATGGGCATTATATTTAAATTTTTCTGTTAGTTCTTCAATATTATTTTGTTTTAATTCTTTTGGGTCATTGATTATGTTATTAAGTTCAGTGCTGCTTAATTTAACGTGATCTTGGAAATATTTTGTGTCTAATAATGATGTTTTGTTGCTGCTAGGTTTGGGTGAAGATTTTTCAGTTATCGTTGTAGTGGGTGGTTGTGATGTGTTTGTTTTGGTTTTATTGTTAATTTTTTTTGCACGTAACTCTTTTTGTAACCGTTTATAATAATAGGAATCGGTTATTTCGTTACTATAGGCTTCTAAATTAATTTCTTGCATGATTACGCTCTTTTTTTATTAGTTTGTTTTTTTGATTTTTTTTGATTTGCTCTTTGCGATTCTTTTCTTCTTTTTGCTTTTGTTTTAGCGCTTCTTTCTATTTCTTTTTTTAATTTTATTTTTCTTTTTATGTTTTTTGAATCATATCTTTTCAGTGTTTCTTTTCGTTCTTTTTTTCGTTTTGCTTCTTTTTTTCTTTCATCTATTTTTTCTTCGTATTTTTTTTCTTCCCATTTTGTTTTTCGTTCTTTATATTCTTTACTTTTTTGTTTATGACGTTTTTTGTTTAAGTTATTGATTTGCGATTTTGAGAAAATAGATGTTCCAATTTCTAGCATAATGGATGATTTAAGAAAGGTTGTAATTTGTTTCCAGTGGCTTGTTTGAAAAAATGATTTTTGAGCTAATATATCGGTATCGTAACGATGTGCGTTACTTTCTTTTGTTATAATTCCATTTTTATTGTACTCTCCTTCGTTATCTATTAATACTCTAATGGCTGTTTCTTCTATTTTCCCGTCTTTGTAGTGGGAGCCTTTGTTTGAAATTTCGGGAGTATTTTGAGTTGAAAATGAGGATACCATTGGTTCTAATTGTAAGATGGTTGTTTTTATTGTTTCAAATAATTCTTGTGCTTTTTCTTTTGATGTAAAGGTTATTGTTAATGGGAGGTCTTCCACTTTTTCCCAGCCTGCTATTGTTTCAATGGTGTTTGTATCGTCATTGGTTATTGATATTTCGGGATTATATTCAATCCATTCAGCTTTAGGATAAATGGGGATGGTTATTGGTTGATTATTTTCTGGGATTTTTGTTTCTAATTTTCCTTCTTTTTTTAAATTATCTCCGGCCATAGTTTCGAGTATGTCAAATAAGATGTTATAGACTTCTCTAGCTTGATTGTAGGTTTCTTTTCCTGATTGGTTGCTAGGGATGGATTCTATTAATGTTGTTAAATCCCATTTATTTCCATTGGGATCTATCAGTTTGATATCTTCTCTATTGTGATGGTTAATTATGGAGTTGTCGTAGTTGTTTAAACTTGATTTTCCTTGGATTTCTTTTTTTAAAATTTTTCGAATTCTATTATTTTCATTTTCTGAATTTAGTTGAAAGTTTTGAAACATATTGTTTGGATCAAAATCTATTATTTCTCCATTTTGATTAATAATTTTTTGATTTTTTAAGATGTTAAATATTTTTTGTCCGTAATTTATATTATCAATCATTAATTTTTCAGCTGTTATTTTTGGGGTTGGTTTATATTTTTGAAATTCGTTTTTTATTAGATGATTGGCGGTATCGACAATAAGTTTTTCATTTAATTTTTCTACTGGTTTTTCGGAGTTGCTGTTAAGATCTAGGTGGCTTAATTTAAATACTTGTTCTGCTGATTCTGCCATTAACCCAAATGGCATTAGCATTCCTGATTGATTCAAACTTTTTCCGATGGTATTCCACCAACTTTTTGTCTTTTGTAGAGTTTTGTTTTCAAGGTAATTTGCTAAATCTTCTTTTTGTGATTTTGTAGAATCGATTAGTTGATCCAGTTGTGTTTTATAAAAAATGAATTGTTCTTGGTTTTCAGCTGATAGTGATATATCGCTATTTTCTATTAATTTTGTTATTTCGTTAGTGTCTTCTATTTGTGTTTTTAATGTTTCAATGACAGTAGGGTCGTTCATGATATTTGGATTTTCATTAATTTCAGTTAGTATTGTTTTTAAGATTTTATTTATTTTTTCAGTCATTTTATCTAGTTTTAATTGGCTTTCGTTTATTGATGTTTGGGTTTTATTAATACGATTGATATGACGTTCTTGATCTGAAATTTTTCCTGAGAATTGTCGTATTACCTTGGTGTATTGTTTGGTGTCAGCGTATCGTTTTAATAAGTAGTGAGCTGTGGTTTCTTCATCCCAACTTTCCCATTGTGGTGCTGTGTTTTCTGTATTTTTTTCGATAGAATTATAATTTGCGTTTATTTCGAATGTTTCAATATTGTTGTCTGTATAAATATCAGGAGCATTATCTAACTTTGGAGCTTTTTTATTTATTTTTTTTATAATTTCTTTTGTTTTTGCAAATAATTCTTCTCCTAATAAGCTTAATGGAGACATAAAGTTGTTGTTTAATAATTCATACATTTGGCTTTCTTGAAAAATTTTATAGTTTGCTTTGTCTAATTTTTTAAATGGATTAATATCATCTAGTTTTTTAAAAAGATTTAAATTATGTGCGTATGTTAAATCACTTGAGAATGGTTCTGTGTCATCTTCATTTTCTGATTCTGATTTTGTTGGATCTTGAAGTTCTTTTTTCTTTTTCTTAATATCGTTAATGCTGTTTGCATTAAATCCTGCTTGAAATGCTGCTGCGTAATTAATGTAAGAGGGATTATTTATTCCTTCAAAATTTTGTTTTTGACCTATAAATTCTGTGTTAGCAAGCATGTTATGAGGGAGTTGTTTAACTCCTTGTTGAATCATGCTCATTTGTAATAATGAATGAGCGGTTTTTAATGTTTGGTTTTGTTGTTTGTTTGTTTGTTGTGAATCTTTGTTGTGTGATTGTTCGTTTTGATTTGATTTTTGATCTAAAATATCATTAAATTTCGTATTAAGTGTTTTGATATTAACATTTTTGGAGGGTCTAAGATCAATAAATAATGGGAATCGAGGTGGTTTTGGTTCTTGTAACTCTCCGTATTTCATTTAAATGTTTTTCCATAATTGTTTTTCAACATTGAGTCCTAATTTTGATAGTCCGATATGTGCTTGTCTTGCTGATTCAATTGCTTCCATGTAAAACTGTATGGCTAATAATCCGCCAGGACTATCAGCGGAGGCTTCTTGTCCTGTTGCTAAGGTTACTTTGCCAGTTTCTAAGAGGTTTGTTTGAACGTCTGATAGCAAGTCAAAGAAGTTTTTGGTTGCTATATATTCTCCGTAAGCAAAGTCATACATTACATTAACTTTGCTGTTATTTATTGATTCAACAAACACTCTTGAGAAATCTGCCATAATTAAATCACCCTTTATTATAAAAAAAACTGCGAGGATTATCCTGCAGCTTTTTTCACTTCTTGCGCGGCTTGCATGTTTGCCGACGATGCTTTTTTTGGTATCCCTGATCGAACCATGTATTGTGTTTCGATTTCGGTCATTTTTAGCTGGGCTCCTACCATTACACCTAAACTTGCACCCTCTCCATCAGCGGTGCTTAGTTCGTTACGGATGCTTTCAAGATTATCGATATAATCATCACCAGCCGTCACTCCTTCAGTGATCCTTTGGTTAGCGGTTTCTAACTCAACTCCTCCTGCCATTTTTTTCTCCTTTTTATATTTATTTGTTATTAAAAACGTAATTTATTAGAAAAAAATGTATCGAAATATTGTGTTTTTTTTTATTTTTTATCTTTTTTTTTCTTTTTTTAGTATGGTAGATTTTTGTGTTAATTGTTTGTTTTTGGAGTGGGGATGGTTTTTGTTAGTATTGTGTTTTTTTGTGGTATACTTTTTTTATGATTTTTTCTAAGAAAATAGGTAAAATTAAAACGATTCAGCTTAAAAATTTTGATAGTACGCCTTTATCTGAAGATGATTTTTCCTTTTTATTATCTTGTGTTAAAAAAGAACATTCAGATGGTGTGTATACTGCGGCTTTGATTGCTTTGGTTGAATCGGATAACGCGTCTTTGGATGTTTTGATTGATCAGTTTGAATCTATGATGGGGCAGGCTCAGATGTTGGCGATTCCTATGTTGGCTTGTACCGATTATGTGATGTGTTACTCTTTTTTGTTGAAGCGTTTGAAAAAAACGGATAGTTTGGATGAGGTTGCTATGATTTCGTTAGCATTAACGTCGACGCATTATCTTATTGTGCCTTTATTGGTACATGAGTTGATTTCGGATAATTCAGTGTATTTGAAGCGACTTGGTTATATTTTAAAGCAAATTGGGTTTAAGCGTGTTATGCCTTATTTGATTTTGCATCCACAGATTCCTTTTGAGACTTTTTTTCGTGACTTATTTGGGGATGATAAGATTGATTTGATTAAACAGAAAACATGAATGCATATTTTCTTTGTTTTGTGTCGTATATAGTATTGTAGGAAGGTGACTATATATATGTTTACGCCCGCGCGCGAGACGAGTTCTTTTGTTAATAATTTTAATTCTGTATTAGATGCTCATGGTGTTGATTCTTTTTTAGATCAATATGCTGTTTTTGCTAAAGGTGTTGATTTAGTTTCGAATGATTTTTTAGGGACTAATTCTGTTGGTGGTGTGCGTAATGTTGAGTTGCAGTTAAAATGTTTAAGATTTGCATCGTTTCTTTATTCTGAGCATATTGATGTTGATTCTATTAGACAGCAAAATCAATATTATTTGGATGTTGTTTCAGATTATTTGAATACAGGAAAATTAGATTCACATTCTTCGGCTGTTGTTGTTTCATTTTTTCGTCAATGTGTTGCATCTGCTTCAGATCCTTTGTTGCAGTTAAATAGTGATGATCTTGATTTAATACAACAACGGTTAGATTTTTTACTTAAAGATGATGTTGAGGATATTTCTCAGTATCAGCAAGATAGGGATCAGGTAATGGATTCTTTAGGTATTAATAAGCAAGAACTTTTTTATCGTAATCAAGCGTATAAGTTAGATTATCATAGTGATATTGTTTCTGATTTTGTTGAAGCTTTGTATTCTCAGCATGTTATTTCTATTTCGGATTCAGTAGATGATGTTTTAAGTAAAGTTTTAGCGTATGTTCGCAAGGAATTTAAGTATGTTTCTGATGAGGGTAAGATCGATGATTGGCAACATATTACGGATACTTTAAGTAAAAAACAAGGTGATTGTGAGGATATTGCTATTGTTTTAACGGGTATTTTATCTAATGTTTTTCATTATCGTTTTGGATATTCAAAACAAGATGTTTCATCTATGGTTCGGTTGGTTGCTGGAACGTTTGATTTGCCAAATGGTGCTCAGGTTCATCATGCTTTAACCAAGGTTGTTTTAAACCCTCAAGATCCGTATGAGGATGTAAATTATTTAGATGGTGTTGGTGTTAATACGTTATTATCGGCTGATGAAAGTTTGTTTCGGACTGTTTTTGAAATTAATGATTTACAGTTTAATTTAGTTCAAACTATTGACGATTCTTTTCAGACAGCTGCGGGGGTTAAAGATTTATGGTTGGATTTTGGTACAGGGGGCGCGATTGGTACTCAATCAATTATGGAGCAATTTAATAGTCTTCTTGATCAAATTAAGAGGCGTTGTGAGCGAGATATTGTTGTTCCTCGGCAATATCAGGGAGGTCTGTATCGTGAAGTTTCTGATGCTGCTGAACTTGATCAGTGGTTAGGAAACACTTTGGGGCAGGAGTTAGAAGCTGAGGTAATTGATGAGAAAGCTTTGAAGATTGCTGAGAATAGAAGTGAAGAACAACTAGCTTTTTTTGATACTTTAGATGAAAAGAAAAGTCAATTAGAAAATAGTGTTTTTTATTCTGTTTTGAAAGCTAATTTAAGTACGGTAGAGTCTGACTATAACCTCATAAAAAATATTTTGGAAAATCATTTATCATCTTTAATGGCTTTTGAAGACTGTACAATTGCTATTAATAATGAAACTAAATCTTTTTTATCTTTAACTGATATAAAAAATAAGATTGCTATGAAAGACTCTATTGATCCTAGTGATTATGCTGATTTGCAAGCAATTTATAATCATTGGAAAGGTAAAGGGATAACCCCTGCTGCAGGTCAGACTGTTGAGGAGGCTTTAGTAAATGGAAATTTTAATTCTACAGGGGCATGGTATGGGGATGATGGTGATAACGTACATGAAGAAGGTGAACGAAAGCAGTATTTTAATCCAGTTCATGGGTTGGTTGATAAATATAAAGTAAGGGGTCCGGGAGGGCTTATAAATTTAGATTATAAACAAATGGAAATGTTGGGAGAGGTTTTAGATATCTTAGAAGATACAACAGTAGATGGGTATGAATCTTTATTAGATAAGTATTTAAATGCAAAAATTGCATGTGTTCCTTACGAATTATTGTTACAGGGTCAGGGAGGGCTGATGACAAAGGATGCTATTAAAGCGGCACTTTTTGGCGGTGAAATTTTTAATAAAGATAAATCTTCTTTAGCTAATGCTGATTTAAGTGGCAGTGCTGGTCTTGCTGATGTTATTTGGCAAATGTTAATTGATAATGGCATTCTTGTGCAAGAGTATCAAAATATTGATTTTACGGATGTGAGGTATAGTAATGTTCAGATAGGGGACAAGGCGTTTGATTTTAGTAATGTTGCACGAATTAATTTTGACACTTCAACAGGTGGTTTGGATATCAATGATCGTCTTGTTCATGAGGGTAATGACAAATATATTTATGATAGGCCGGATTTTTTTGGTAAAGATTGGGATTTTTTATTAAAAGATTGTTCCTCTCAGCAAAAAGATAGGATTAAACGATTATTTGGTTTTGAGTATGATAATGGGGCTAATGAATTTTCTCCTGATAAAGATGATTTTCCGGGGGGTTTTTATAATACCTTAAAGAACGAGGCTGATCAAAACTGGGATTTTATTGGAGATAACACATATGGTTCTTTTGTTTATGGGTTAAGTATTGATACTCAAAAGCAAGGAGTTTTGGCTATTGAGGCCGTTGAAGAATATCCTTCAGCGATGGAGGGTGCTACTTATTGGGCTATTGATGTAGGGGGGCAGTTACAGGGACTGGATACAAGCCAGTTTAAATCTAAATTAAGGAAGTATAGAAAGACTCAAGCAGCGATAGATGATGTTGATCGTAAAATTGCTCGATATTTAGAAAGTGGTGTTTCGGGAATACGATTGGATGTTTTATATGATGAAAGAGATAGGTATGTGTCACAATTACAGAAAGTTTATCACTTTATTGATCATAGTATGATTTTAAAGAAGGCTGATCCTTCCGCCGCGGGTTATAATCCAGCTGATTATAATGATGATGGGTTTAGATATGATTCTATAAAATTTAATGCTGATGGATCTTCAGTTTCTTATAAAGGCTCTATTCCTCAATTTGATTTTGTTGATGTTCATGTTTATCAAATGGAGGTTACAAATGCTGAATTAGATAATGATTTAAGTAACAATGCTGTGGATGGTAATACTGTTCAAGGGATTACGATTAATGAAGAAGCTTTGTTTAAGTATGCTTATACATTAAGAAGATTGTTTAATACATTGTTGTTGTTATTTCATATTGTGAATGGGGTTCAAGAAACAAAGCTTAATCAAGCACGTAATGTTCATGATTCTCATATGGATTCAGATACAAAGGCGGGTGTAGATAAGGCTCGACAATCTTCTGATAAACAGCTTTCAAAATTTTCTAGAGTTTTGGGATCATTTCAAAGTATTGCTAATAGTGGTGTTGATCAAATTTGTGATCAATTAATGAGTTATTCTACATCTATTAATGATGCTATTAAGGCTAAAAAAGAATTGGATATTGAAAATTGGGGTCGGGTTGTGATGGATATTAATCCAGATGATCCAGGAGCAGCTTTTGGTTCTTTTATGGTTAATTTTTTTGTTGGGGGTGCTACTGATTTTATTGATGAAATGACAGGAGCTTTTACATATATGCGATCTCAGTTCAAACTAAAGTTGCATGGGTTTTTTACAAAAATAGATGGGATTAATGCGTATCGAGCGAGTCGTTTTTTAGATTTAAATTTGCAAGCTTTGAGTATTATTAAGGATACAGCTACAGACTATTCTGGTTCTATTCCTGCATCATCTAAGGCTACGGATTCTTATATGAAAGAATTATTTGAACAACGTTATGGTAGTATTGCTTATCAATTATTTAGTCATGATGATCCTACGGCTGAACCTAGTTCAATTTGGGCAACTCAATCTACTACTTCTACCAGTTCTGATGATGGAAGTATTACTCCATTTGTTTGGAATAAACCTGATGATAAAAACGAGGCTGCTTTAAAAAAGGTTGTTCAACAAAATTCTTTAGATCAATTAAGACAATTTTCTTTGAAAAAAGCGAGTGGTTATTTAGATTTAGGTACAGAACGTGCAAAATTTCCTGAGGAGGGTAGTGGAAGTCTTCATAAAATATTACGTAAAGTTCAGGATGGTGACTTTGCTGAAGAGGTATCAAATTTTAATCATAATGAAATTACTTCTATTATAGAAAAATCTGTCGCAAAAGAAACTATCAAATTTGAGTATAATCAGCTTGCTGAAGGAAAGTCTCTTGGAGCTACTAGTGAAGATTATGATTTTCGGGCTCGTTGGGATAATACCGTTAAAACTTCTGATGATGGAAGTATTAATCCATTTCAAGCGTTTATGTTTCTTCTTAAGCCTTTACAGTTGACAGTGCAGACATTAGTTGAGGGGCCTATGGAGGGGCTTAAAGACTCTGGTGGGGGTGGGTTAACTGAGCAACCGTATGCTCAATTTAATACTGAATTATTTGCAGCGTATCGTGACCGTATGTATTTTTTTCAAACCTATGTTTCTATTGCTGTGAGTGTGTATCAGGCTATTGCTAAAGCAAGGTTAGAAGAGGCTAAATATTGGTCTAAGGACTTGGGGATTAAGGGAACAGGGGCTACTACAGGAGTTTTAAGTTTAATACAGCAATCTTTCGTTGCTGAGTTTAATCAAGTTAATAAGTCTATCTCGTTAATGAAACAACATAATCAAAAATTGGTTCAATCATATAATTCATTAACAAGATCTCGTATTGAGACGTTTGAAAGTTTTTTTCAAACTGTTTTGAAAACTACTCGGACTGCAGTGCTTATTACAACGGCAGCTTTATCTGCGGGTTATTATGTTCCTCTTGTTTCTTCTATTGTTGCGGGTGCTATTAATGTTGCGACAACGAGTATTTATGCGCCTATGGTGGCTCAGGGTTTAGCGGATCCTTTTTATTATAGGATGGCAATGGGGACGCTAGCGGCGGTCCTTATTGAAGGTATTGTTGATTCTACTACATATATGCAAAAAACTGCTTTAAAAAAGTATAGAAACCCAACGGTTTTAGTTGAATCAGATAAGGCTATTGGGAGAACTTGGTATCGTGAAAGTGAGAAGAAAAGTTGGTTTTCTGAAGCTAATGGACAGGTTTCTACATTTGCTAATCGATATAATTCAACCTATAGCTTAAAGTATCCAATCAAACAGGTAACGCTCGAGAATAATGAGACTGTTGATCGAGCTGAAATACCTTTATTTAAATATTATGGAGGGTATGCGAATAATCTTAGTTCTTTATTATTTAAGGTACGTAGTCAGTATACCAATAGTACAGAAACGAGTTTTAAATGGAATAATATGGGAAGTCCACAGTCTGATAATTCTTATTATATTAGTGAAGACAAAGACCATAAGGTGGCTCGTGTTGCTGGTTTAGGAACTAAAATTGAGGCTTCTTTTATTCGTAATCGAGGCGATGGGTTTGTTGTTCAAAATGGGTTAGCTTTGGCTGCTGCAACACAAAATTCACAATATGTTTTGATGATTCTTCGTATTCATTTATTAATTATTCGTGCGATCCTTGATGTGATGGAGCAAGTAATTGCTGATTTGGTTGGAGTTAATAAGCAAGATGCTTATGGTAGATTAGATGGAAATGGATTTTCAGTTGTTGAAAATTTATTAGCTTTAGAAGGAGAATTATTAAATGATTATAAAACGGATATTGGTAATCTAGAACAAGATTGGAATGCTAATTCGACCATTGATAAAGAGTTATTACATGCTCAATATACTAATGTTAAGGGTGGTTATGATCTTGCTATAGCGTATCAGACATGGCTTGGAGGTTGGGGAGTAGGGAGTGCTATTGCTGGAGCTCTTGATACAGCGAATGAACAGGTTTTTACGAATATAAAAAATCTTGAGGCATATAGTGGGATTCATGCAGATTATCATATGGATAAAAATGAGTTTCTTAAAGGGGCTTTAACAGATTCTGACATGAGAAAGTCAGATGTTACTCCTATATATAGTAAAAGGAATCGTTTTGGTAAAACGGTTAAGGATCTTAAGTTAAGGACTGATCTTGATGAGAGTCTTAGGTATGATGATTTGAATCCTGAAACAACAGGTGCTGATCCAGATATAAATATAGATAGTTTAGTGCAGGAAGAAGGGCGCTTACTTACTAATTTTCTTATTAATAAAAATCCTAAAAATATAGAAAAATCTAGTGTTCTTAATATTGCTGAGCCAATGGAGTATAAAATGTTAAATCCTGTTTCGGTTGCGACATTACATAAAGAACTATCGTCTAAGGCTGTTATGAAAATTTTAATTATGATGTTGGAGTCGTCTCGTTATAGTTTTTATCAGCAAGAAGTGCAACAAGTTACAGGGGTGACTTCTGGAACTAATATGTTACAAGCTGTTTTTCAGACGATTGAAACTCATAATTCTATGCAATCAAGTTTACTTCAAGATATATCAACGGAATGGCTTAGTTATTCTGATTCAATAAATACTTTGGAAGAACAAAAAATTGTGATGGTTTTAGAATCGGTTATATTGGCTTTATTTGGAGTGACGTTTTTATGGAATCAGTATGTTGCGGGTGCTAATCCTGATCCAACAGCTCCTGGTCAGCCAATGAGGAAAAAGGCAATTAAAAAGTTTATCTTAAATTCAGCTAGGTATCAAACGTTAAAATCTATTGGAAAATTGATTTCGGATATTATGTTATTACTAGGTTCATTAGATACACTAGGTGATATTGATGCAAAATTTGCTCAACAGAAGCAAGATGCAAAAGAAGATGCTGATTCTGAAAATGATGAAGAGAGGGATCATGAAGAAGATGCAAAAAAAATAGATAAGAAAAATGCAGAGTCTCAGCCTGATATGAAAAGTACGATGTCTGTTACTCCACGTGGACGATTAGTTGTTAATAAAGCAAATCTTGCTCGTGCAAAATCGGCTATCAAAAAACGTATGCGGATGATGAAATTATTACAAAAAATGAAAGATAAAGAAAATGAACAAAAATTAGATGTTATGTCAGAAATTTCAGGGATACAATCAACGGGTGCTGCTAAAAATTTAGAAAGAGCTTTAGGTGCTTTAGAGCAAGGCGAATTAGGTAAGTTAGAAGCTGTTTTTGCGGGTGCAGAGGCTATTTCTAAAAATATTAATAAAGCATTAGATGGGGTTAAAGGGGCTCTTATTAAAATAGCGATTGCTCATGCTAAGAAGTTTATGGAGGGTAGGAAAGAAACCAGAGATAAGGGGGTTGAAAAAATAAATCGAATTGGAAATACTGTAAAAAATGCGGCAAAGAAAGTTGGAAGCTTTTTAAAAAATCATACTCCTCAGTCTCTTAAAAATAGGACAAAGAAGACTGGAAGCGCTTTAAAAAAAGGAATTGATAAGATTAATAAACAGGTAAACAAGCTGCGCAAAGCTGTAGATAATCCAAGGCAACCTACCCCCTCAAAAAGATTTGAATCGGGGGTTGATAAAGTGATGAGTTTTTCAGGTTTAAAATTTGCTTTAGTAACGATGATGGTTGATCGGTTAATGGCAAATTCTGTTGATAGTCATGCTGATGGTTCAGAATCAGCTTCTGTGGATGGTGAGGCTGATGGAGAAGGTGGTGGTGATTCTGGGTTAGTTAGTGATGATGGTGGGGGTGGTTTTTCTGCTACGGCTGAGTTAGAAAATGAAATTACTTTAGCTGAAATTTTGAAAGCTAGAACGGCAGTTGAACAAGCGATGTTAGAGGAACTTAAGGGTGCTACCCAAATATTTAAAGAGGATTTAAAAAAACGATGGGATGCTGAGTATGGTAAAGATTCTTTGATGAGTCATGAAAAGGCAGTTCACACTGTGAAGCTTATTAATCAGGTAAAAACAGCTGGATCTAAAAAAGATATAGACGATGCTTTATTGCAACTTTCAAATTCAAAAATTCCTAAAAATGAATTTCTTCGCATTAAAAATATAGTAGAGGACGCAAAAGAAAAACGTGATGGTATTAGACATGCTATTAAAGCAACTTTTAAGGAGGATTCAGAAGAATTTATCCAGTTTTTTCAGGATACATTAAAAAATAATCCTGACAGTAACCCAGCTGATATTCTTATACTGCTAAAAAAGAATGGAAAATTTAAGGATATGAATGAAAAGATGGATGCTTTTACAACTACGCTTCAATCAACAAAATTGACAGATCGTAATTATAGAGATCGGTTAAAGGTACGGCGGCCTAAGGATGATGATTTAAAATTAAAATTTTCAGATGTTATTGATACGTTAACTGGAAAAGATCATGAAATAAAACATGTTAATCATGATCGTGCTAGATTGTCGAATAAGAAAACGAAAATGTCGATTGCAGCGGGACTGGTTGGAGGGCCTGCTGTACCTTTCGCTTTGGGTACGCTTGCTTTCACTGGGAGAGCTGCTCGAGTCATGGCATCTTCTGCTAGATCTCGTCTTAGAAAACGTTTTAAAAATATGGGTAAAGATCATTTAAACGATAAAATGGATGATGTTGACAATTTTGTGAATCAGTCTGCTACTACAGTTGGGAATGTTGCAGGGTCTGCTATGAATTGGGCTGGGAATAAAGCAGGGTCTGCTATGAATTGGGCTGGGGCTACTGC
>CERS01125853.1_pt1 | contig 15638 bp, 12 predicted proteins | sample 356251 | NCBI WGS metagenome assembly CERS01 (sample SAMEA2621020, study PRJEB7988) | marine metagenome | isolation source: saline water (ENVO:00002010), including
TGGTTCTTCTTTGCCTTTGTGATTGTGTGTTTATTGGGTATTGGTGAATTTATGCGGCAATCACCGTATGAACCTAGTAAAGTCGTGCAGCAAAATGCGACGGTCTCAGTGAGCATGCCTGTTATTACCAGTTCAATCGCTATTTTAGCAGTTTTTTTTGCATGGATCGTAAATATTTCAAATATTAGCAACTCTCATTTTGCTACGCGTCTCTCTGTTCTGTCTTATGAGTGGGACAATAACTGTCAAAGAACGGATTGGCAACCCATTGTAGTAGATCCGGATTCAGAAGAATTTGGCTTTCTTAAATATCGAGCTTGCAATGTTAAAGTGTATAATGCTTGGTTTAGCGAACAACATAATGAATTAGTAAGCGATCTGCACAGGCTATTCGACCCTGAACGCTTTTCGCTTAGTCACACCACGAGTATAACTACAAACGGTTTAAACCTCTCTGTCTATCATATTGTATCATCAAGTGGCGATAAGCTCAGTATCATAAGGTTTTATGAAGTCGACAATGCGCTATTTACCAGCGCGGTTAAGGCCAAAATATATCAGGTCAAAAATGTGTTATTTGGAAGTTCCAGAGGCGGAAGACTATGGATCCTTGCAGCAGATGGACATGATGTTTCAGCTATAAATGACAGTCTTTCTGCTATTTTATCTCATCTATAAACTTAGAAAGTAAGATGACTAATTATTGATGAAGCGAATTGCTTGATTAAAGTAAAATAATACGGAGTTCCAATAGTACTCAAAGATACCCGCACGTTTATTAGCTAATATTATTCCATTTGCACCATCTCTTGCGACAATTGATTTGTTAGTAATATTACTCTTTATAATAACACCTTGTGTATTAGGAAAGCGGTATTCTATAGCATTCGGATAGTTTGAGTTTAGGTAAATCTCATTGTTTGTAACGATGGTATGTGGACTGCTCTCTAAGCTAATACCTACATCTGCAAAAGCGTGGTTGGGATTATCATGTGTTATTTTATTAAAAGCTATAATCCCGCCCTTTGACTGATTTTTATTATTACCTAAGCCAAAACCTATCCCTCTGTCGGAGTTGATAATAATGTTATTGGTAACAGTATTATTAAATGAATGCTTCCAAAAATGAATAGCGTGTTCAGCAACCTTTTCAGCAGGGCTTGCGATATTTAAAAATATATTGTTAGACACTACCCATCCTCGTGACCTATGCGCATCTATGCCGCCAACATAATAGTTTGGTGCAACACCAGCGGTGTATTCAAAGCGACTGTTTTTGATTACACCAAAGTCTGAATATTCCCCGTTGTCTTTTCCGGACACTTTGAGTAGTTGCTGATATGAGTCCTCGAGGATACAGTTGTTCAATGAAAAAAAATCGACGCCTTTCTCTGCGCGTACTTGGATAAGATGATGAGAAACGTTTCTAAGGGTGATACCTGAAAGCGTAACATTGCTTGCACTTATATCAAATATGACTTCAACGGGGCTCTTCTTCTTCATTCCTGAACCGCTGAGTACAACGCGCGCTGGATTATTTGAAATAGAGCGAATGGTGACGTTATTTCGTAAAATTGTTATGTTTAATGAATTTTTATATTCGCCATCATCAACTAATATCTCTATTAAGCTTCCACTTTTATCATTGTTTGCAATATGAACAGCATTTTTAAGCTCTTGTGTATTAGTCACTATCAACTCTAGCGAAAAGCAAGGGGAGTACGAAGTAAACAATGTGATAAAAGCCACTATCCAAAGCTTTTTAAGGACAGTATTCATAAAGGCGATAGATCTTGAATTGTACATATATAGTTAACCATGAAAGTAACTTTATACTACCAGCGAAATTGCTTCTTTAAATATCTTTTATATTGCCACTTCAAAGTGTTATCTTATCGATAAAAGTTGAATGACTTTTTCGATATTTATTGCTTAGCCTTTTCAAAATATAAACACCTGAGGTCACTGAATGGGCGTTGATAGTCTCGCAACCTTAATACATTTCTTCGTAATGATGATGATAATCATCTTCTATATGAAATTAGAAAAGAAAACCAATAAAAATAGTGCCCACAAAAAAGTAGCAACAAACAAAACAGAAACAACAATAAGAAGTAGAAAAGAGACTATTTAATGGTTACAGATATTTTCATGAGCTTAATTTTATTAGCTCTGATGTTTTATTCTTTTACTCGGCCGCATGTAGCTGCCTGTATGGCGGTTTGGATAAACCTTGTTAAACCTCAGAATACTTCTTTTGCCTTCTTGGCCGGGCAGCCACTTTCTTTAATTACTACGGCATTATTCTTTTTAGTTTTAATCTTTAATTTTAATAAGCTGCGTGTTCCCAGAAGCAAATTTTATCACTTTGTTATGATAGGTTTTATGGTTTGGGTAACAATAGCTTCATTTCTCGGTGAATATCAAAACGTCGTCTGGATAAAGTACGACTTTGTGATAAAAACACTTATTTTTGCTTACTTTATCCCTTTTACGTTAACTAAAAGAGCTCATGTCGAGATGTTTCTTTGGATCTGTGTTGCTTCTTTTGGGCTATTCCTTTGTATGGCTGGGATAAAAACCTTATTAGGGGGGGGAGGCTACGGGGTTTCACTTATCGGAATCGGTGGGTTTATGTATTCAGAAGGCTCTACACTGGCATCGCTAGCAGTGTGCCTTATACCTTTGTTTGTTGCTTTAAAGTCATCCTCAAAAATTGCACAGTCATGGAGTGCTTTTCGCTGGCTGTCTTTAGCTTTCTCTACTCTATCTTTACTCACGGTTGTCGGAACTCAAGCTAGAACGGGTCTAGTAGCGTTAGCAGCGTATATAGGGTTACTTCTGAAAAAGCACAAGATAAACTTTAAAGTGTTTTTGGCTATATGTTTGATTCCTTTGCTTATTTATACAGTTGCGCCCAAGTCTTGGTTTCATCGCATGTCATCAATCGAAGATGCTACTACATCTGAAAAGTCAGCCATAGGTCGAATTGTAGTGTGGAGGTGGACATTGGACTATGTTTCGCAAAGACCTTTTTTTGGGGGAGGTTTTTACAGTCACAATGCAAATGCTGGTGTTTTACACCATTATCAGCAAGGGGATGAAGTAGAAATAAAGCAGAAAGGAGGCAAAGCATTCCATAATATATTTTTTGAAGTGCTCGGCGAGACCGGCTACGGCGGGCTTTTTCTGTTTTTGTCGATTATATCCCATACAATGTTGCTTAACAGAAGGACTATTAAACGGTTGGGTGGCGAAGTAGCGGTCATTGGGGGGGCATTAAACCATTCTTTAATAATTTATTGCATTGGTGGTCTCTTCATTGGCGTAGCATTTTACCCATGGATCTATTATCTATATGGAGTCTCTCTAGCTCTAAGCACAGTAGAAGAGTCATAAATGAATTACCTAACTTCAATTAGAGGAATCGCCGCATTCATTGTTGTTATCTATCATATAAAGCATTGGTTGATAGCTTATGATATACCGCGATTTATTAGTATCTTTTTTGAGAAGGGGTATTTAGCAGTAGATTTCTTTTTTTTACTGAGTGGTTTCATAATTTCTTTCAACTATATGAAACACTTTTCGGGTGATGACAGTTGGCAGTCTAAAAAAGTTTTTATAATTAAGCGAATAGCTAGAATTTATCCACTTCATGTTTTTGTTCTTTTGAGCTACATCAGCGTTCCCCTTGCCTTATATTTAACAGGTAGAATAGTACCCGGAGGAGCATATACTGGTGAAAGCTTCTTCATCAAGCTGATGCTTTTAGATCTGTGGTTTATAAGCTCCGATTTTTGGTCAATGTGGAATACACCGTCATGGACTATCAGCGGAGAGTTTTTTGCTTATTTGGCTTTTGCATTTACTGCTGGTTTAATTGCAAAATTCCGACGCTACGCTGTTACTGCCCTATTAGTTTCGCTAAGCATCACAGCGATTGCCTATACGGTAATTGGAGCTCGTTCATTAGGCGATAATATAGGCGACCTAGGTCTCCTTCGTTGCGTTTCCGGTTTCTTCAATGGAATGTGTCTTTACATCATCAATTACAGAGTGAAAGATAAAGAGATTGCTTTTGGTAACTGGCTTTTTTGTATATCCTTTTTGTCTTTCTATGGATTAATTCTAACTACTACCGCCAATCACTTTTACGCGCCTGGGTTATTTTTTTGTATGCTTTTAGGGCTTCTTTTGTCTAAAGGGCCAATTCACTGGTTACTTGAGCTTAGACCTTTTGTATGGCTTGGTGACATATCTTACTCCGTCTATTTAAGCCATACCGTTTTACTCAATTGGTTTGTTATGCTATCGATGGAAGACAGTCAAAATGCCTCCATTTTCAATATTTTCGCTTATATCGCAATAGTCCTAATTTTCTCTACAATGTGTTACCAACTTGTTGAAGTCCCTGGACGTCGTTTGATTTTACGTAAATTTGCTAGTAAGGGTACTTGAATGGGTGACAAACTACAGCCAGTAATTACTCCTATGCGATACAGAATAGGAGTTGATGCTCGATTTGTTTTACGCCCACTAAGGGGTATGCCTCAATATGTATATATGCTTTGCCAGTGCTTGCCAAAGGTGATGACAAATGTCGATTTTTACTTTTTCATTAATCGGCAGTTTGAATACAATGATGAGATTTCGCACTACGAGCAACGTTTAACCCGTTTATCCCAATTTCCGAACGTAATTTTAGTTAATATCGATGCTGAGACAGAGATACTTTGGGAGCAGTGGTTGTTACCCAAGAAACTAAAAAAATATAAAATCAACCTTCTTCACATGCCCGGTAATAGGGTTTGTTTGCTGTCTCGCGTTAAACAAATAACCACAACTCATGATTTAATGGAGTGGCATTCTCTTAATATTTTTCGCTACTATAAAGGCAGAACTTTAAAAGAAAATTTTTATTTTTTAAGACAGAAGGCGTATTTGTGGGCAGTGTATAGGTTGGGTCTTGTTTTTTCTGACCACATTTTAACCATATCAAATTACTCGCTGCGCGATATTACGAGTACTTTCCCTACATTAAGGGGCAAAATTTCTTATGTTTACCATGGTATTCCTGAAGGCTTTGAGCCACCTGCGAATCCAATCTTGAAGAAAGGCGTTCTCATGCTCGGTGGCGACAGTCATCAGAAGAATCCAGAGAACATGTTAAAAGCATGGGCGCAGTTACCTAAAGAGTTGAAGAAAGCACATCCCCTCACTATTCTAGGCTTTGTTGGGGGGGAAGACTCCATTATTTCCAAAACCATTCGAGCATTGGGAATTGAAAATGACATTGTTATAAAAGGGTGGGTTACTGAAGACGAGCTTATTCAAGCAATGCAAACCTCAAAGGTTTTTATTTTTGCATCGCGCGAAGAAGGCTTTGGGTTTCCTCTTGTGCAATCAATGGCTTCTGGAACACCAGTAGTAACCTCTGAAGCTGACGTGCTAGTAGAAATTGGGCAAGATGCGGTTTGTAGCGCAAAAGCTGAAGACTTTTTAGCGTTGAGTAGTGCAGTACGCAACCTCCTCACCGACGAACAACTCTACAATGAAAAAGTACAGAAAGGCTTAACGATTTCTTTCAAGTTTACTTGGGAGCATACCGCTGAACATATTGCGTCTACATATTTGACATTATTGAAATGAAAGTAAAAAAAGGAATGTATTTCTTGTTTTCCAAGTTGGTGGAACCTTTGCGATGGCGTTTTGAACTGTATTTTGCTGAAAAATTTGATCTTTATGGATCACTTTCATTCTACCTCAAGCAAAAGTTCACAAGGAAAAAGTACTTAAAAACCGCTCCTGTTGTTTACATTTATGCAAACAAAAGAAACGTGGGGGACTATATTTCCCATCTTGGTTTGAAAGAAATAGTGGGGCTAAATGGACCGAGCTTGTTTTGCTCACCTGTATGGCTAGTTGAGTTTAAGCAGCACATAGAGACGCTGAGAAAGCACAATAACGATGTTTTGCTTGTAATTGGTGGAGGAGGCCTCTTACAGCCAGTTTTTGAGCCATTTTGGGAAGTGGTGCTATCAAGTGGTTTACGTTTTAGTGCACATGGTATTGGTGTGAATAGAATGACAGGGCGAGGAGAATTAAATAAAGCACTGTTTGAAAAAATTGGAGAAAAAGCAGAGCATTTAGGTGTTAGAGATCACTATTCAAGGAAGATGTTTGAAACTAATGTGAAAAAGCTTCCCACTTTGAGTGCTTGTCCCTCTATCAATTATTTATATCCTCGATATTGGAAAAAGGCCGCGGCGTCTAAAAATGTGCTCCTGCATTTAATTCACCCCTCAGATGTTAGGTTGGCCGGTGCAAATTTACAGAGTATTTCGGAAAACTTGAAGAAGATTGCTTTTGATTTAGGGTTAGACTATCAGGAACATACAAACATGGACTCGTCGCATATTCGAATGTTAAATCGAGTAAGGAAATCAAAAGTTATTGTTAGCAGCCGACTTCATGGTTGCATAATGGGATATGGCATGGGGATACCCTTTCTCCCCTTATTATGCGATGAGAAGATCGGGGAGTTTTTGAGCTCACACACTAACATCGAAGGCCTTGCTGTAAAGCGTGCTGAAAGCATAGAGTTATTAAGAGAAAAGGTAACCCTTCTTTTAACCTCTCAAGATGACTACTCAAGTAAGTTAAATCTTAAACTAAAAGAGAACAGCAAAATAGGCGAGTATTTACGAGGCTCTGCTTCCCACCTGAGAAATAATTAATGTCGCTCGGGTTAAAAACGCTAAAGAGCTCATTTCTTATTCTTTTTGTTCGGGGCGTTCAGCGTTCCATCGGGCTAATTAGCATGCTCGTGCTTGCTAGGTTGTTAACACCCGAAGATTTCGGTGTTGTTGCCATCGCGAGTGTGGTGGTTTTCTTTTTCGACGTATTAACGGAGTCAGGCTCTCGGCAGTATTTAATTCAGAAAGACGAAATATGTGAGGATGATATTCATACGGCATGGACTTTAAATGTGATTATCAAGCTCGGTGTTTTTTTTGTTTTTATTTTTATAACACCACTAATTTCGACTTTCTTCGAAAGAGAAGATCTCAATAGCGTTTTCCGGGTTGTAGCGATCATTTTACCTTTAGGTGCTTTAGCCAGCCCCGGAATAATTGTTCTCCAGCGCAATTTAGACTATGCACCCATTACTAAGATGTTAATTTATGAAAAAGTGCTCGGGGTAATAGTAACTATTTCATTTGCATATTTTTTCCAGAATTACTGGGCAATGATTTTGGGTATACTGTTTTCCTATTCCTTTAAAACCTTTTTCTCATATGTAGTTGCGCCTTTTGCAATTCGCTTTAGCCTTTCAAATGTAAGTGAACAGTGGCATTTTTCAAAATGGATTCTGCTAAAGGGGGCGTTGGGATATTCTAAGTCTGAAGTTGATCCATTTGTTATATCGAAAGTTTTCAACATTGAAGCCGTGGGTGGCTTTAACATGATGAAGAACATATCGACTATACCAGCGAGAGAGATTATTAGGCCACTAACAGAGCCACTTTTGGCTTCTTTTTCAAGAGTGAAAGCTGATAGCAATAAATTGAGTCAACAAGTTGCGGTGAGCATGCTTGTGCTTTTGTCTGGAACGAGCCCAATCGCAATGTACTTGTTTGATAATCACGAAGTCGTCGTTAGTCTTTTGTTCGATGAGCGGTGGTTACAATACAGTTATATTCTGGGAGTTCTTTCGCTTTTAATTTTAAATTTCTCAATAGTGGCAATTTTTAATGAGGTACTCGTTGCGATAGGAAAAGTAAAAGTTTTATTTTTCTACGACTTGATGTCTTTTGCAGCCTTACTATGCGTAATAATGTCGCTCAAATTTTCGACTCTCGATCAGTTTGCTGAAGTGAGGGTTTTTGTCTCCTATACTACAATGCTAATACTTTTTCTATTAATGCTGAAATTTTTGAAAATTAACCTTATTTGTTTTTCTATGGCGTTAGGTGCTGTGTTTGTTAGTTGTTTTCTTGCATCTGTTGTTTGTGCATTTGTCATATCTCTAGACATAAACAATGCATTTTTTAACTTTATTGCAAGCGGGGCGGTATTTTCCTTAACTTATATGAGCGTATTGGGCATAAGTCTCTTTATTTTAAGAAAAAACATGTATCTTAGTATTTTATTAACTTTTATTTTTTCTATTGTTAGCGAGCTAAGAAAACATAACTAGAATGAGGCCGAGCTATGGACATGTGGAAAGTAAAGCAGACTGTGAAGAGATTGCTATCATATTTAGGGCTTTATAATAGGAGCTGGTGGAAACCGCCCACAGATAAAATATTGACCAATTTGAACGTCTCAACTGCTTTTAAGTTTTACAAGGTATTCGATAGTCAATCGGTAGAGCTGCCTCAAGTAAAAGTAACTGGTTGTCCGCTAATTCGTTTTATGGCTGAGCCTTCATCTCAATTTCCTGCTATTGGAATGTTCAGGGTAGACAACGCGCGAATCTATTGCTCTTTCGGTGTTATACTTGATGCTAGTGATAATATTCTTCCACATAGCTTATGGTTGCAAGATACGCCAAGCCAAATTAGATTACCCCTCCCCCCAAGGAAAATGGCTCTTACGCCACTTAAAGGAGTTAGTCTCTCCCTCGTATCTGAGTCTGCAGAAGGAAATTATGGGCACTTTTTACTAGATGGAATCGGCAGACTAGCTATTCTCGCAAAGCATGATATGTCACTTATTGAAAAAGTAGACAATGTTATTGTTTCCGGAGGTGAAAAAGCGTGGAAAGTGAGGTTGTTGAGCCAATTTGGTATAGATAAAAGAAAAATAAGATGGCTCGACGGTAACAAAGGTTTTTTATGTGATGTGCTTTGGGCGACATCTTTTCCTGGCGCAAAACGAACATACCCGAATTGGTTGCCCTCCTATTTTAGGAAAACGAACGTAGGTCGCGATTCGGATACGGCTTCTGTTTCTAAGAATAGCAGACTATTTTTCATTCGCAAAGGCACGGGGCGAAAACTCCTTAATGAAAGCGAGTTATTTTCTATAGCCAAGGAGTTTGGCTTTCAGAAGTACGACCCTCTTTGTTCATATAACTCTATTGCTGATTTTCGTCTAGCAGATGCAGTAATAGCTCCTCATGGAGCCGGTATGGCGGACGTCGCGTTTATGGAAAAAGGGGCTAAAGTACTTGAATTAATGCCTTCAGACCATCGGCATTGTTACTTTTTTACTTTAGCGTCAGCGGCAGAATTAGACTACACGGTAATGATAGGCAAGAGTAATGGTGAAAGGGATAAAAACGTTTATGGCCCAAGTCCGTACGATTTTTCAATCGATAAAGTCGTATTCCGCAGATATTTAGAGAAAGAGTTTAGGATACAGAGGAAGAAATGAAGATAAGCGCGTTAACAGTTGTTTTCATTTACTCTTTATATGTATGCAGTTGGGCATGATGTGTTTTGTTGCCGTCTCATCAGCAAAAAATTTTGACAGGCAGGAAATAATCTACCTTGTGACGGCGACTGCTTTGGAGTTTATCTTGTTGCGTGTTTATTTTTTCTATTTTTATTTAAAAGGCACTGTCTCATTAAAGGGGAAGTGGACAGTTTGTTTGCTCTAGGCGAGCTAGTTGATTGAATGAAGGGTTATTTAGTTGATAAATAGATGATGAGTTGCAGTGTTCCTATTGCTGAGCGTATATAAAGTATGCTCAGCAATAGATTGCGCAAGGAATGTTGAGATCATTCTTTCCACATTACGTTTGCGTACTTTCCTTTTAGTGAATACTCGTAAATAGCGCGTATTTTAAAGTAGTTATTACCGTATAGATTTACTTTTTTACCTAATTTAGCCGCTGCAATGGCTACGTGCAGCCTGTTGGTGTTAACCGTTTCGAATGCATTAATGTGAGATAAAAAACGAAATGTAGACAGCTTAGCGAGCTTAGGTTCGCATGAACTCAACTCATACAATGCCGAAATATCAACGTTGTCTGATGGAATAGGAATGTCAGTTTTTTCAACGTCTATTCTAAATGCATTGAGTTCACCGCTTTTAGGTTTGCTCGGGTATGGATGGCCAAACACTGATTTTAAAGTATAAGCAAGGTAATGCTTGAGTGATATACCAAAATCTTCATTTTTAAGGAGTACGCGGCGCTTCAATTCTGAACCAACACTACCCAATGCCGATTGGCTGACAGGTTTTGATAACATCTTTTCCACATCTGCGCTCAACACCATATCGTCATGAAGGTATACGTTGGCTCTTGTTACCATTTTGCTAGCAAATTCATAAGAAACTCGTTCTCGGCAAAAGAGATGAGCGGTTTTAGGAAGCGATTGCAATAACGCTTCTGCACCAAAAAGCGTGTGAGGTAACAATATAAAGGCTTTCACGCGAGAAGCATATTTTTTGATGTAATACCCAACACGGCTACTTTCCCCACCAAAATTGCCGCCACCACCATAAAGGAGAATATCATTGTCTGAGATATCCTTTTCTGACTGGCAGCACTTAAACTCTATATTGTTTCTTTCAAAAAATTGATACGTTGCACATGCGATAAGTGAGTCACCTGCATTGCCAGGATTGGGAAGGTAGTTTACCTTTCCACCAAGCTGTTGGATTAACACTACCAGCTCATCATCTTTCTCTTTAATCATTTTAGTTTCTTTTCAATCCAGCTATAACAATCGTCAAATGCATTCTGCTCTTCATAAAGGTAATGCATGCCATGTAAGTCATTCACTTTTACTGCGAGGTTTGAGTGCCATTTTATGTCGCTATTTTGTTCTAACTCGTAATCTCTTATCACGTCTTGCATCATTTGAGTGGCTACGTCGCAATTCCTGTTGTTTAAAATATACTTTCTTGGAGAGAAGGTTCCCTCATTGCTTAATAAACTCAATACCTTAGATTCAAGATCTTGCTCGTTTGCAAAGTAACCTGTTTGTGCATTTATAAATTCGTATTTTTCCCCGTAATTATGGTTTTCTCTCATTATTACCGGTGTATCACATAACATTCCTTCTATAATCGCTCTATTGTTACCCTCAAACTTTGACCACAAGACGTTTATTTTTGCCCGTTTATATAATTCAGCGACTTCTTGAGGTGTTATCCATTCGTAAATCTTTACATTATCAGCAAGCCCCATTTCATCTGCATACGAAAGGATATCTGACTGTGAGATGTCACCTGGGTATCCGACTAATACAATATTGAAGTCGGGTTTTCTTGACACTACGCCCTTCAAAGCTTGGAAAAGTGCTCTGTGGCGCTTGTACTTTGCCCATGCAGCCACAACAATTAAATCTATGTCTCTTTCTTCATCTTTAAGAGGGGGCGCGAAATTCTTATAATTTATAAACCAGCTTGGGCCGACCTTAATTGGAATAAGATTTGAATTAAGTGATTTAACGAAGTCGTAGTCTCTTTCTTCATAGGTTTGAATGAAAATTGGAAAATTTAGCTGCGTGTAAATAAGAATATTCGACTCGCAAAACCCTGCCCAACTAGGCTCCAGAATGAGATGATAATTTTCTAAAATTTCTTCTGCTTTGAAAAAGCGCAGGAACAAAGGGAAGTAGTAACTATAGTTAATAATAATTACGCCTTTCTCAGAACCATTTGGCTTTTTCAGTACGGTAATAATTCCATTTAGCATCTTTTCAGGTGCGGTAAAGAATTCCGCCGTATTTGATAGAGGCTCAACGGCATTGATAAATGCGTCTTGTATTTCGTTTTCATATTGCTGACCGTTAACGAAATACCTTTTTGCGTATTCTACACCTAGTGAGTAACTGCCAGACCATCCCGTTCTGAAAACTGCTGAAACCAGAGCGAACGCCTTACTTCTAGAGCCAAGTTTCCATAGTACAAATGCACATAACCTTACACACGCGACAAGTAGCCCTTTTTGGCTGTTGTGATCGAACTTAACAAATTCTATCAATCGATCCTTACTATTTCCCAACTTCATATTTATCACTTCTTTTTGGTGGTGAAGTTAACAAAAGTGCGCAATATGCGCTTAACGCTCATAGCATTTCCTTTGTATAGAAAAAAATTTAACGAACATTGCAGAGCGAAAAGATGATCGTTTTTCTCTTCAGCGATATAAGAAAAAATAAGATAAGCACGGCATTTAGCTTCTTTTTTTAACTTGCTGTTTCTTAATTCTTCGTCGTTGAAGGTTTCATCAAGGATTTCGAGATGTACAGGTAATAATGAGCGTGCATTGCGAGACGTAGATTGCGGCTGAACTCTATAATCTAAAAGAACTTCGTCACAAAAAACGATTGGATGCTCTCTAGCAATTTGGAGCCATAGTTTCCAGTCTTCAAGCGCTTGAAGTGACTCATCAAAGCCGTTGTATTTTTCATAAACGCTTTTTCTGATTACTAAGGAGGACGTTGTGAGAAAGTTTTCAATCGCAAGCTGCTTGAATATTAAACCGCTAAATAAACGGCTGTATGTGGAACGGTAAACGGTTTTATCCTCAAAGCCGATTCCTACGTAGCGAGAGTCGCAGTGAGACCAATCGGCCTCTTCAAGCGAAATGAGTTGTTTTTCTAATTTATTTGGATACCAAACGTCATCCGAGTCACAAAAGGCTAATATCTCTCCTGTGGCTTTTGATATCGCTGTATTTCGAGCGGCCGAAACACCTCTATTTTTCTGAGATAACACAACAATACGATTGTCTGTTTCAGCCCATTTACTCGCAATACTGAGTGTTTCATCAGCCGAGCCATCATCTATTATAATAAGCTCAAGATTTTCAAATGTTTGACCCAAAATGCTGCTTATGGATTCCTCTATAAAAGACGAAGAGTTATAAGCGGGCATGATGACACTAACTTTTTTTTTATTTTGATTCAGCATTTTTTGTAGTTGCTTTGAGTTTATAAGTCAGAAAAAGAGGAGGCCTTGCATATTTTCCAAAAGTGTCCCCTTTTGTTAGTGAAATGTACAACTTTCTTTGTTCTTCATCGTAATCACCTCCGCCAATTGCTAGCCCTTTGAAGCTGCTAGGCAACGGAAATTTTCCATGCTCGTATGGTTGCAGCGAATGAGGCAGTGCTAAATTGAGCTTTACCCTTAGTAGGTCTGCAATATCCCATGCCCAGTAATAGCTGTAGTAGTCGTCCGCGTCGAATGGGCAAGGGCCTCCGCATTGATGGCCGTTGCTTTGTTTTATTTTATAGCCTATTCCGCTCTCGTGGCCTGCCGATTTTCCAAGCGTCAGGTAGGTACGGGTTCCAGGCACAATGAAACCAAATGAAGCACCAGATGACAGGGTCCACATTTTGTTACGCCCATCGCTGTTGAGGCTCAAGGAACGATAGTCAGGTTGAAGTTTATAAACACTGTAATCATAGAGAGGCTGTCTCATAGAAAAATCTAGTAATGCTTCAGTCTCCACCGAACCAGATGGACCATAAACGACGTTTTTTCTTGGGTTAAAGGCAAACGCGGTGGGGCCAATGGATAGCCGAGAAGCTATCGAAGCATTTGATTGAGAGCCAGTTATGTGCGTAGCCTCAAAAAGTGCCTGTAATTCTAGTGGTATTTCACTTAACCATCCTGCAGCGTGAGCGGCGCCTTCCAATTGGTAAGGGCCGTACATTTTGCTGCTCGCTAGGTTGTTTGCCTGCCAAATCATTATACTGGTATCTGTTTCAGTGCCATTGGCGTCATACCAATTTATGTAGTTGACCATAAGAGCATCATCAATCTGCTTGATACCGGTAATGCGAAAGTAACCGGCAATTCCCGTCGAAACACGGGGCGTATTATTTATAGATTGAAAATCCTGTAAAACGGATGTTCCAACCTCAAAGTCTTCTATATCTTTGGATGCAACTATTGGAGGTATTAATATTTCACCAATACCGCCAAACTGAGGGTGACTCGCGACAAATATTGACTTTTTCGAAGCGCTTAAACTAAATATACCAAGTGAGAAGTCGAGCGTTGCTTTCGCGTTATCGCTCGCGGCTTTTGTTGTTAATCTGAATCCTCCTTCGTATTCCCAGGCAGAAATTGGAATCCTAGGGGAATTGAGCATTGTGAAAGCGTCGCGTATCCAACTACAATCAAGCAGTTGTGGTTTACTTTTGCTGTCCTTTAATCCAAGTTCTTGAAATACAGTTTGCTTTTTTTCTGTGCAATCTTCTTCGGCAATAATTGGTGAGCCAAAAGACAACGTGGCAATCAACATTAATGAGTTTAAAAAGCGATGTGGTGAAGCCATTGTTAGTTTTCCATCGTCTCAAAATAAATTGAAGAGTAATGTGAGACCATAGCGTCAGCGGAGAACTTATCACAAAAAATATTATAGCCGTTTTCACCCATCGCATTTAGTTTTGCGGGTGAAGAGCTAAGTGTTTCAATTGCCTGTGAGAAAGAAGAGCAGCATCCGTTTGGTGTCACCAATCCATTCTGTTGGTCTATTATAATTTCAGGGTTGCCACCTGCATCTGTAACAATGCACGGTTTAGAGAGTGACATTGCCTCCAGCAGCGTCATCGACGTTCCCTCACTAAACGAGGAAAGCAGAAAAACATCCATTAAATCTATAAACTGTGAAGGGTCTTTAATATAACCGGTAAATCGAACGTTGTTTGAAATGCCTTCTTCTTTAACTATTATCTCAAGGGTAGGCCGTAACTCACCATCACCTACAAGTAAAAGTATCAGGTTGTTTCTGTCGCGTAGCGCCTTTGAAAACGCTTTTATCATCATTCCCTGGTTTTTAATTGGATCAAAGCGCGCAACAGTGCCAAGAACGATACAGTCGTCTGGTAGTTCCAAACGCTCCTTCAATGCATTCATCGCCTCATGATCACTGTTCAAAGGCTTTATCCCGTTGTAAATCACCTTTACATCGTTTTTTGGAATAGCTTCAAATTCTTCAAGTGCACCTTTTGTTGCTTCTGAAATTGCCGTAACAGCTGACGTAAACTTATTCAGAACAGGGTTTACTAGCTTTCGTTTCCAGCTAGAGGAATCTGGATAAAACCTACCATGCTCTGTAAATATTACTTTGGTTTTAGTAAAGGCTGCTGCCATCGTGCCATAAACCCAAGGCGTATACTGATGACAATGCAAAATATCGATATCGTTGTCTTTGATATGTTTCCTTATTTTACTTATCAGCGATCTGTCAAAACCAGGTTGACGTTCTTCAACCGCTATCGGCGTGCCAGATGCTTTTAAGTCTTCGCCCCAAGGTCCCAATGGCGCTTCAATGCAATAAATCGACATTTCGATATTTGCATCAGTATTTCCCTCAATGATGTTTTTAATCACCATTTCAGTACCACCAATGCGCATGTCAAAAGTTACGTGCATGACCTTCATTGCTGTTTAGCCTCTTGCGCTACCACATAACGTTCAAACCACATTTGATACATCAACATGCTCCACAGCACTATGCCATGGTCCCCTTTACGCGTTTGATGTTCTTTCCAAAGTTTTTCTATAACACCGCTCTCGAATATGTCCTTAAGCCCGAGCTGAGCGCCAATAAGTCGAGATTCAAATAGCTCTTTTAGCTCTCCTCTAAACCACTCATCTAAGGGCGTGCTGAAGCCCATTTTCTTTCTATATAACAATGAGTCAGGAATAAAAGGTTTAAA
>CERS01170639.1_pt1 | contig 15474 bp, 13 predicted proteins | sample 356251 | NCBI WGS metagenome assembly CERS01 (sample SAMEA2621020, study PRJEB7988) | marine metagenome | isolation source: saline water (ENVO:00002010), including
AATAGCTCAATTGGCTTGATTTATGCACTGAAAAAAATTTTTATTAGTAAACGAATATAGAAATGATAAAAAACAATAATAGTAATAAAGTTCTAATTTTTGGATCATCAGGAGACATAGGAATAGAGATTTGTAAAATTTACTTAAAAAATAATTTTAATGTCTGTTATGTTTGTAGAGACAAAAATAGCTACAAAAAAATATATAATAAACTTTTTTTATTTTCGAAAAAATTACAACGAAATTCTTTTGAAGGTATCATTAGTAAAAAATTAAACGAGACTGCCTTAATTAAAATTCTCAAAAAAGCTGATAAAAACCAACCTTTGAGAGTTATTGTAAACTCCATTGGTGTATTTGGATATGATGAAATTGTAAAATTTAATACAAATAAATTTTTAGAATTTATAAAAATAAATACAATGCCAACTATTCTCTTAAATAAAATTCTTATGAAGATAAGATATAAAAAAAGATATGTGACAAATATATTAACTATTGGATCATCCTCAGCTTATGAGGGATTTGAAAAAACAATTTCTTATTCAGCTTCAAAGCATGCACTATTAAGCTCAATTAAATCAATAAATAAAGAGACCTACAAAAATAAAATCTTTAATACATTAATAAATCCTGGTTCTGTAAAAAGTAGAATGGGCAGGAAAATTAAAAATCAATTATATTCGTCTTTTATAAATCCAGCAGATGTTGCAGAACTTGTATACGGCATATCTATGATCAAAAGCCCTGGCATAATTGAAGACGTATTTTACAAAAGAATTATAAAATAGTTTTTGCAATTTTTTTTCCTAATTTTAAATCATTCATATCATCAATTTCAAAAGAGTTTATAAGATTCATTTCAGAGAAAGAAATTTTTCCAAAAAGTCTATTTTTATATTTTAAAAATTTTTTTGTTTTGAATATAAAAATAGCACCATTTTCAATGTAGTCGTGAGACATATTTTGTGTTCGTTGTCTTTTTTTATAATTAAAATTACTTGAATAAAAATATTTATTTTTTTTCCATATAAATTGCTTTGTCTTTACTCCACTAAATAAACTATCAGCTCTATTTCTCTCATAATTTTTAATTGCATTATTAATATCAATCGAAGTTCTAAATGGTGAAGTTGTCTGAAGCAGTATTATATTTTCAAATTCTTTATTAATTATATTTTTATAAAATTTAATACAATGCAAAATAGCCTCTTCAGTTTTAGATACATCATTGCATAACTTTTTTGGTCTTTGAATAATTAGAAGTTTTTTTTTTGAAAAATTTGTTGCTTTTTTAATATCTGTAGAAATACAAATGCTTGAAATGCTTTTACATTTTAACGCTTCTTTTACGGTTCGATCGATTAAAGATTGTCCATTAATTTTTTGTAAATTTTTATTTTTTACACGCTTAGAACCTTTTCTTGATGGAATTATTGCTAAATATTTTTTTTTCATTTAAAAGATCAATTTACATGAAAATCATAAAAAATATAATTTATTTTGGTGCTCAAGAAGGTTTTCCAATTGACACTATTGAATATTTAGAAAGAGAATTGAATTTTAAACCCAAGTTAATTATTGGTGACTTTTCTGTCCGTGATAAAAAAAAATGTAAAAAAAATGGTTATTTCTTTAAAGAAGGTTCGGAAGCATTGTTGAATGAAAAGATAAATAAAAATTTAAATATACCCAAGAAATTAAATAAATTTATAAAAGCTCATAAAATAATTTATGAGGCTATGTGTTCCAGATTTGAGTTTAGCAAGAATAATTTTTCTCATAAGGATGTTAATGATTATATAAAACATGCTTTATTAAATTGGTACACAGTTATTGTTAAAAATAAAATTGATATAGTTATATTTATAGACTCTCCCCATCGAATTTATGATTATATTACTTTTCTAATTTGCAAATATCTTAAAATTCCAACTCTTTTTTTTAGGGATCCAAATTTTTATGGAAAAATGCTAATGGAGATTGATTTTGAAAAAAGTCCTTCGGGCATATCCAGCCTTTACATAAAAAAAAAAAATAAAAATAAATATAAAAATAATCTAATGAAAATAGAGAATGCACATTATAGGAAATTTGATAAGAATAAATTATATTTTAATCTAGAAAAAATAAAAAGAAGATTGAAAATAAACCATCATATTGAAAGTGATGTAAAAATTAATTTTTTCTCATTTTATCTTAAATATGTATTTGGAAAAATACACCCTATTACAAGAAAACCCTTTAAAATATTAAAATTTAAGAATAAATTTCGATTATCTCGGGGTTATGAATATATTTTTTGGATTTTCAAAGCAACATTAAAAACATTGCTTTTAAAAATATCTTATAATTTAAATTCTCAGCATAAATTGCCAACTAAGTATATATTATTTGCAATGAGTTATCAGCCTGAAGCAACATCTTTTCCCGATGCAGGATTTTTTCATAATCAATACAAACTTATTTTAGAAATTTCAAGATCACTTGATAAAAAAACAAAATTACTTGTAAAGGAACATCCAATGCAGCTAAATTTGCTAGGTGCTTTTAATTTTAAAAATCCTCAAACAAGAAATATAAATATTTATAGAAACTTATCCAATATCAAAAATATTGAGTTGTTATCCCAAAATTATGATATGGAAGATGTAACAAAAAACGCAATTTATACTATTACACTAAATGGATCTGTTGCAATTCAATCAATATTAAATGGAACACCTGCTCTTACCTTTGGTCATGCTTGGTACGTTGGTTGTGAGTCGATATATAAATTGAAAAGTCCTCGAGATATTAAACAATTTCTTAATTCAAAGAAATTTATGACTGTTAGCAAAAGTAATGTTAGTCATTTTATGCAATGTCTTAGCAAACAATCAATACCATTATGGTTTAAAAAATTTCACAAAAATATTTACCCTTATTATAAAATGAATGAATTCATTAATAGACAAAATATCAAAAAAATAATTAAAAGAGATTTAAAATATTTTTATAAAATTAATGTTTGAAAGATATTTATTTTAGTTAAGAACTAAATTTAAAGTAAAAATTTACTTGAAGTGTCAATGTATCTTCCAATACATGTAATTTGCACTTTATTAGATTTTATAATTCTACTTCGGTATATTAAATAATAATCAGAAAAAAGGATATCTACCAGTTTTAGATTTAATTGAAAATCATTCATGAAATACAAATTTTCAATATAAACTTTACCAATATTTTTTCGATTTTTTAAGACAAATTGATAATAATTTTGTTTCAAACACAATCAACCATCCAATGGACCACAGTCTAGTAAGGGTATCAAAACAGTTAAAGAATTTTGGGTACTATTATTCCTAAAATAACCGCTATCCTGATATCACCCAAGAAGATTTTTTTTGTCATTTTTTTTTAACTAAAAAATTATTAATAACCAAATAATCAATTTTAGTATTTTTTAAAGTATTAATTGCTTGAATAGGGTTATTTACTATAGGCTGTCCTTTAACATTAAATGAAGTGTTTAACAAAACAGGAATTTTAGTTTTTTTATAAAACTCACTTATTAACATATAAAATTTTTTATTAGAATCTTCGTCTACAGTTTGAACACGACATGTATTATCTACATGAACCACAGCTCCAATTTTTTTTTTTTGATTTGTTTTAACCTTACATGCAATAAGCATATGGTGACTGTCTTGTTCAAGATCAAAAAATTTATTTTGATACTTTTTTAAAACAGCTGGAGCAAACGGTCTAAAATATTCTCTAAATTTTACTTTCTTATTAATGTAATCTTTCATTTGACTTGGATATGGTTGACTTAATATACTTCGATTTCCTAAAGCTCTAGGGCCCATTTCAGCTCCACCTTGGAACCAGGCAATTATTTTTTTTTGGCTTAATAATTTCGCTGTTTCTTTGTAAATATTATTTTTATAATTTTTAAATTTGATATTTTTATCTTTTTTCAAATTTTTCATAATATATCTATCATTGTATTTTGATCCCAAATAAAAATTAAAATGTTTTTCAAACACAAAATTTTTTTTTTGTTTCTTATGTGATAAATAACAAGCACCAATTGATATACCAGCATCACCACTTGCAGGAGTTACAAATATTTTTTTAAATATTTTCGAATTTTCTATTTTACCATTTAACGAACAGTTTAAGCCAACTCCACCTGATAGGCACAAATAATTAATTTTAAATTTTTTATTTAAATATCTTAATTGCGATAAAACTATTTCTTCAAGTCTTAATTGGAGTGCAGCTGCAATATTTTTATGTTTTTTTGTTATTTTATCTTTCCAGTTTCTTTTCTTTCCAAATAAACTGTAAAATTTATCACTTACCCATATATCCCTAAATTTATGATAAGCAATCCATTGTTTATTTATCTCAAATCCAAGGTTATTTTTCTTCTTTATAATTTTTCTAAAAATATCAATGTAAGTGGATTTTTTTCCAGGTAATTTTTCCTTTGGATTTCCATAAGGAGCCAAGCCCATCACTATTCCTTCATCGCATTTGGGTTTCCAGCCCAAATAAAATGTTATTGCTTCATAAATCATACCTAGTGAGTTTGGGTAATGATTCTCTCTATTAATAATTTTAATATTATTCTTTGATCCTATACCTACCATGGATGATTCCGACTCTCCTTTCCCATCATAACTTATTGTAAAGCTTTTTTTAAAACCACTTGGAAAATAAGAACTTGCTAAGTGGCAAGCATGATGAGGATGTATATCAAATTCAAAATTATGATTAAAAAAAGATTTTATCTCATTATCAATATTTAAAGATCTTTTGATTTTTTCAATGTCATTAACAAATAAATCAATATTATTATCTATTATTAAGCCTTGTTTTATATATTTTTCTTCAACAAATCTCTTTTGATCAAAACCAACACCTATCCTAGAAATTTGGTTTTTTTTAACTTTAGCTATCTTTATACATTCATTTATTGCATTTTTTGGAAATGCTCTTGTATGTTTTTCTAGATTAAATCTTTCTTCCTCACATGCAGCAATCAATTTACCATCAATCATAATAGCTGCAGAGGTGTCATGTCCTCCATAATTAATTCCAAGGATTATTAATTTTTTCTTCACACTAAATAAATATTGTTTTATTTGAAAATAACAATTAAAAACTTACTAAATTGGATGATACTTTTAAATTAGTAATATGGATGGTATTTTAACTTAAATTAAATGAATGAAAGTAAAATTATAAGGGAGTTTTTTTCTACAAAAAACAAAAAAATATGTTTAATTGCTGAAGCATGTGACAATCATTTTGGAAGTTTAGATTTAGCAAAGAAAATGATTATTCAGTCAAAAGATGCTGGAGCAGATGTAATTAAATTTCAACATCATTTACCTGATGAGGAAATGCTTCCAAAAGTTCCAAAATCAAGTAATTTTAAAATATCTTTATATAGTTTTTTAAAAAAATACGCTTTAAAATTAAAGGATCATGAAATTTTGAAAAACTTTTGTAAAAAACATAAAATAATTTATTTGTGTACACCTTTTAGTTTGAAAGCTGCACAAGAATTAAATGAAATTGGAGTAGATTGGTTTAAAATAGGTTCTGGAGAAATGACGGACACTCCAACCATTAAAAAGATTATAGAGTTTAAAAAGCCAATAATAATCTCTACTGGCATGAGCACATTTGAAGAAATAGAGAGAACATATAGATTATTTAATCATAAAAAAAATAAATTTGCTTTAATGAATTGTACTAGCGAGTATCCACCTGATTATAGAGATTTAAACTTAAATGTAATAAAAATTATGAAGAAAAAATTTTATAAAAGTATTATTGGCCATTCAGATCATACCTCTGGAATTCATAGTTCAATTGCAGCTGCAGCTTTAGGTGCTAAATTTATTGAAAAGCATATATATGTATCTAAAAAATTTAGTGGTCCTGATAAGGATGTATCTATAGATATGGATCAATTAAAAGAGTTGAGTAAATCTTTAAAAGATTTATCATTTGCATTAGGTGAAAAAAAGTATGTTCACGAAAAAGAAAAACCAATCAGAAAGTGGGCATTTAGGAGCATTGTTACCACAAAGAATTTAAAAAAAGGTGATACTATTACTCAGGACATGATTTGGTCAAAAAGACCTGGTACTGGAATTCCATCTTTTAAAATGAATAAACTAATTGGAAAAAAAATAATAAAAAATATTAAAAAGAATTCGTTGTTGAAAAAAACAGATTTTAATTAAATTTAATATGAAAATACTTTTTTTTACAGGATCTAGAAGCGAATGGGGTTACATAAGACCAATTTTGGAATTATGTAAAAGAAAAAAAATTAAGTATGAAATATGTGTTTCAAATACACATTTACTTCCTTCATTTGGTTTTAGTTTAAATGAAATAAAAAAAGATGGATTTCAAGCTAAACATAAGATTTTTATGACATTGGATGGATATAATAATTTTTCTACAACCAAGTCATTGGGCATTTTTATTCAGTCATTTTCTGATGTCCTTTTTAATTCTAAGCCAGATTGGTTATTGTTAGCTGGAGATAGAGGGGAAACTTTTGCAGCGTCTATAGCTGGTGCTTATTCAAATATACCGACAGCACATATTCAGGCTGGAGAATTATCTGGCAATATTGATGGAATGGCAAGACATGCAATTGGAAAAATGGCACATGTTCATTTTGCATCTAATAAAGATGCATATAAAAGACTTATAAGATTAGGAGAGGAAAAATATCGAATATTTGAAACAGGAGCTACACAACTTGATGATATTAAAAATAAAAAATACAAAAATAGACGAGAAGTTGAAAAAAAATTTAGCATTAAGAAAGATAAAAAAATAATATTGGCAATTTTTCACCCTGTAACTGAAGATCAGTCAGCAAATAAAAGAAATCTTGTAAATTCAATAAAAGTTTTAAATAATACAGATGAGCAAATAATCTGGATATTACCCAATAGCGACTCAGGTTCTAAAGATATAAGTGATTTGATATTTGAAAATACCGTTTCTAATTCTAAAATTTATAGAAATGTAAGTAGAGATTTTTTTTTAGGTTTAATGGCAATTGCTGATTGTATGATTGGTAATTCGAGCGCTGGTTTACTAGAAGCGCCAAGCTTTAATCTTCCATCTATCAATCTTGGCAGAAGACAAAATAAACGTTTGAGGGGAAAAAATGTCATAGATCTAAATATACCAACAAAAAATATAATTTCTTTAACTTTAAATAGAGCCTTAAAATTAAAAAGTACTAATAAATTCTCCAATATTAAAAACCCGTATGGCAATGGTAACTCCTCAGAAAAAATATTAAAAATATTAAATAAATTAAATAATAATAAACATTTATTGTATAAAAATTTAGAATATTAAAATATGAAAAAATATAAAAATTATACTATTTTAGCTGAAGGTGATCTAGGTGATGCAATGGATAAAATTAATTCAAATTCCTGTAAAACTTTAGTTGTATTAAATAAAAATCAAAGAGTAATAGGCACTGTTAGCGAAGGTGATTTAATAAGGGCTTTTGCAAAAAATACCAAATCTTTCTCTCATGTTAAAAATATTATGACCACTGAATTTAAGTTTTTACTTAAAGAAAATGCACGTGAAGTAATAAATTTATATATTGATTATAATATAGGAATGATACCAATTTGTGACAAATCAATGAAGTTAAAAAAAATAATTATAGTGCATAATTATTTAAAAAAATTTTTAAGAATAGCTAAATAAGCTAGTTAGACTTAAATAAGATATGTACTTCTGAGGATTTCTTATTTTTATCTATAATGAGCTGTAAGTCATTCAGAAGAGGTTTGTACATTTGATTAAACATTTCTAAACTTTTACCATTATTTTTTTTATCTTTCATTATTTTCATTAGAAAGGATCTATAAAGATCAAAAATATCTGTTCCAAACCACCATTCAGCAATTGATTTTAATTTAAACTCATTTGCAAAGTATTTTAAGGATTTATCTGTATAAACATGGTTATGTTGTGGAGCCATAAGCCTTTGAAAATTATTATCAAAAACTGTTTCTACAAAAGTACTAAATGAATAACAAGGAACCGATATATAAAAATATTTTATATTTTTATTTTTTTTTATTGATTTTATTATTTCTCTATTATTATAAATATGTTCAAAAGTTCCTATCATAGAAAGAATAATTGGTTTCTTTAGTTTAATTTTTTCTAGCAAGTTAGCCAAATCTTTCATTTTAATAAAATTTAAATTCTTAAAATTATTAATTTTATTACCAAAATTTATCATGGTTTTAGAGGGATCATAGCCAACATAGCTCGATATACCGATATTTTTCATAGCAGAGACATAATGACCAGCTCCACAACCGACATCAAGAAAGCTATAATTATTTTTAGCCAAGGGTAAATTTTTAACTACAAAGTTTAGTTTAGGAGTATAAATTTTATTTGTTCTATTTTTGTAATCAATAATTGTTTTTTTCTTTGAAATATAAAATTTAGAATAATCTTTGTCTTCATCTTCATAAAAATATTTAGCTAATTTTGGTGTATCTTGAAATTTTCCATTTAAATGCCCACAAGACTTACAATAAATATAAGGTATATCTATTTTATTAAAAGAGTCACCGAATAATTTTTTATTACAGTTTTTACAAAAAATCCTTTTTGGTTGTTTTGAATAAATTTTAAATAGTTTTTTTTGTTTTTTGAAAAGTGCTTTATCTTCTTCTATAAAAAATTTTTTAATGTCTGAGATATCCTCAAAATTTTTTCCAAATTTATAATTAACCTTCATTTAATACCTCACATATTTTTAAATCTTCATAAACATTTATATCAAATGATCGATAATATGGCATTTCATAATATGATATATTTTTTCCATATAGTTTATTTTTCATAATACAATTTGTCTTAGTAATTAAAATTGCTGGTCCATTCATTACATAAAGTTTATTTTTAATTTTATTATAATGTGTTTTAATTTTATTTTTATATTTCATATAAAATAGCTTCTTTTTATAAGTTTTGAATAGATCAAATACTGTTATTAAACTATCAGAATTATTTTTTTCAAATATTTTTATGCATTTTTTAATATCTTCTGAATTTCTCAAGGGCGAGGTAACTTGAAGTAAGCAAATATTTTCAAAATAAATTTCTTTCTTCTCATAATATCTAATCGCATGCTTTATAGTATGGATAATTTTTGATGATTTTGTAGCAAGCTTTTTTGGTCTTAAAAATGGTACTTCAAATTTTAAATTTTTTGCAATTTTTTTTATTTTTTGATCGTTTGTTGAGATAATAATTTCATATTTTTTTTTAAAATTATATAGATTTTTTAATGTCCAATATATCAAAGGTTTATTGTTGATATATTTTATATTCTTATTTTTTATTCTTGTTGAGCCTTTTCTTGCTGGTATTATAAATAAATATTTTTTTTTTATCATTTTATTTCTTTTTATAAATTGCAAGTATTCTACTTCCTAGTAAATTGTTGTGTATGATTTCAGGAGTTATAAAACTAAATTTATTTTCAGGATCACCATATCCATCATATGGCCATTTATTTGATAAAGAACTTTTGATGTTTTCAATTTCTGAGATAACTGTTTCAAAAAAAATTTCTTTAAAACCATACTTTTTTGCCCAATAATCTAAGCTAGGTTTACTGAAGTAAAGAGTATGTTTCCAAGCAAAAGTTGGACTCATGTTTTTAATTATTTTTGTTGCTAATGAGTGAAAATTTGGAACCAGTATCATAAAGTATCCCTTTTCAGATAGATTTTTATTAATGAATTTCATTAAATAATTTATATCGTAAGTATGTTCAAATGCATCCCACATACTAATTAAATCAAATTTTTGTTTTATTTTAATTTTATTTATATTTTCCCATTCAGAATTTATTAAGCTAATACCATTTTTTTCTTTAAAAAAATTTTTCCAATTTTTATTTACATCAATTCCATAACATTGTTTCCACCCAAGTTTTTTAGCTACTTCTAAAAATATTCCCCTTCCAGTCCCAAGGTCCAAGCATCTTTTATTTGCTGATCCTAATTTCTGAATTATGCTAAGTCCATATTTGTATTTAATCTTATCCATCTTAATATTTGCTGAAGATGAATATATAGGTACATTAGTTTTTTCATTAGAGTATAATTTAACAGCAGTTGAAAATTTTACCCTCGGTGATAAATAACCAAGCTTACAATTTTGGCATTCTATTATTTCTAAACAAAATCTTTTAAGAAATAACTTTTTATTTTTCGAATTACAAACAGGACATTTATTAATTTTTTCCCAGTATTTTTCAATTCTTTTATTTTGATCTTTTTTTTCAACTATTTTTTTTAGTTCTTTTACCATCTTTCCATTTGAAGGACCTTTCCCAGTTCTATAAGTTTTTTTATGAAATTCTTTACTTCCAAATATTAAGTTTCCATCAAACTTATTTTTTAATGTTAATAAATTTTTTTTACTTTTAAGATTTATTTTAAAATAATTCATGGGATTTAATTTTACCTTATATAGATTTTAAAAAGATTTCAAACGATAACGCTTTAAATAAAAAAGATGAATTAGTTCTATTATTTTTTACATAACCTTTTTTATAATCATCATAAAATTTTCTGCTTTTTTCAAATTCTGAGACTATATTTTTAGTAAAAAAAGTTGTGTTTTTAAATATTTCCATACTTTCATCATAAAATTTTTCGAAAATAAATTTATCAAAAGAACCAGGTTGATTTAACTTAATTTTATTTTTTAAAATTTCTTTATTCAGTTTATCACTGAAGTTTTTTCTCAAGTAAAATTTAGATGACAATTTCTTGAATGAATTTTCAACGTAAAAATTTTCTGAAGCACTTACTATTTCTTGGTTTAAAAATGGGACTCTATTCTCAATTGAATACATTGAACTTATATGATCATCAGAGCTTAACCAATACGGCATTCTAATATTTTCAATAAGGTGAAGATTGTACTCCCATGGATTATTTAAACTCAAATCATTATCCTTTTTAAAATTAAAGTTATGGCTAAAAAATTTTTGATTTTCAAAATTTTCGCTATTTTTAAAATAACTATTAGACTTTAAAATATTAACTATATTCCTTATACCTTTTAAATATGAAATAAAAGACTGATTATAATCTCTATTATGAGAACATACATATCCACCACTTAAAAATAAATTAAGGGCTTTAGAAAATTTTTTTTGTTTTAAAAAATATTTTAACAAGAAAATATACTGTTGCATATAGCCTCCAAATAATTCATCTCCTCCATGTCCAGAATACAAAACTTTTACACCTCTTTGATTGGCGTGATATCTAAGTGCAGCTGCATTTACTAACACAGGTGACGATATTGGAGAGTTAAATTTTTGAACAATTTTTTCAAAGAAATTAAATGAAACAATTTTTTCTAGATTTATAAATTCATGTGGAATACTTAATTTACTTGTAAACTTTTTAATTAGATCACCTTCATTGGATTTTGATAATTCGTCATTATCTTCTATAGAATATGCATATGTGTTTGAATGATTTTTGTAATAATAATTAATTATATTGCTATCAATCCCAGCCGATAAAGGGATACATTTTTTAACATCAGAAATACCATATTCATTAAATTTATTATCAATTAAATTTAAAAAACCTTTATCATCAATTTTTTTATTTTGATAATTTCTCTCAATTTTAATAAAGCTGCTAATATTTTTTTTTTTACTTAACTCAATAATAGAATAACTTTTAGCTGGAAAACTATTTATATTTTTAAAGAAAGTATTTTTCACACCGATATAATCTGAATTAAATGAATTTGCGAAAAAATACTTTCCTAAATTTTGATAATTAATTTTTAAATCTAAAAATGATTTTAGTGTATTTATTTCGGAGGCTAAAATTAAATTATTTGCGTCTTGATAATAAAAAAGAGGTTTAATACCAAAATCATCACGAGATATTATTAATTTATTTTTGATTTTATCAAAGGCAACAAAAGCCCACATTCCTTCAAGTTTACTGAGACACAAATCATATGGATAAACATGAAGCATTGCAGCCAAAACTTCTGTATCACAGTTAGTTTTAAATTTTATTCCACTGTTCATCATTTCTTTTCTTAAAGTTTTAAAATTTGAAATAAAACCGTTAAAAACAATATTAATCGGTCCATGATTAAGAGGCATATTGGCATTATCTGATAAATCGATTATTTTTAGTCTATTTGAACCTAATACTAAATCATTAATACTGATATAATTTGAAAAATCTGGACCTCTGTGTTGTTGAACATCTAAAATTTTTTTTATGTTTAATTCTTTAGAATTTTTTCCAACAATACAAAAAATACCACACATATAGATTTGATTATTTTATTGCCAAAAAACCTTCAAAGCATATATATTTTGAAATAGTCATTATATCTTTAAATCCAGCAACTTTTAGTATCCTTTTATTGCCTTCAGTAGAAAATGGCTCAAGAACCCCATATAAACTTCTTGTTTTTGCAGCTATCTCATTAAGTTTAAAGCCTCTTTTAATTTTAAATTCATCATAAATTTTCAACATCAAATCCTGAAATCTTGCATCTGGAGCTCTTACTTTCTCAAAAAATATAAAACCACCCCCCCAATTAAGAGAATTATAGATTTTTTTAATAACTTCAGATCTATTTTTTGGCTTTAGAAATTGCAATGTATAGTAAGAAATTATTAAATCACATTTTTTAAATTTAACTTTTGAAATATCTCCATGAATAAATTTGATATTCTTTTTTTTATATTTCTTTTTTGCAAATGAAATCATCTCTTTTTCGTTATCTATTCCAAAATAACGATTACTTTTAAAATTTAAGTTTTTATCTATCTTATTCAATAATTCTCCCGTAGAACACCCAATATCGTAACATATCGAATTTTCTTTTAAAAAAAAATCTGATAAATGTGTAATTATTTCGTGCCCTTCTTTATATAATGGCACAGAATTTAAAACATGATTGTCAAAATTTTGTACTAATTTTTTTGATGAAAAATTCCATTTGCCTTTTTTAATTTTAATATTGTTTCCAACTTTAGACATAAATTTACTCTTCAAATATACACATAAATGTATAAATGACTACAATATAAACAACATGAGGTTCATTAATATTTAATAATTAAAAAATTTTAAACTTTCTAGATTTCTTTACTCTGTCATATGATAGAGGTGCAAAATCCCATATCAAATCTCTTTTTTTATCAAATGATCTAAACAAAGGATAGATAGAACAAAATGGATCATTTAAAAGTATAGTTATTTGTTTTCTAAAATTTTCTTTAACCCGTCCACCAAAATGGTAACATGCAAAAGTATCTACTATAGCCACATCTCCTTTATTTAAATTTAATTCAGTTGGATTATAATTTTTAAAATAGCTTTCAGGAATCTTTTTGTTAACCTCTATTTTATTATTATTTAGAATTTTTTTAATATCAATAGATTCATTCTTTTTGTATACATTCAATACGCCATTTGATTTGTTGATGTCACCCAAAGCTAAAAAAATTTTTACTTGTTTAGAGTCTTCGGGATCAAAGTGAGGAAGTTGACTTCCAATATAATTTTGATTCTTATTGGGCAAAGAGTGCCACAAACTAGCTGTTGTTACTACTGGCAAAATATTTAAATAATTTGAAACAAAAGGAATAAAAATATTAATAAATTTTCTTAAGTTATTATCTTGAAGATTAAGTTCTAATATATGAAAAATATTATTATATCTTAGCTTAGAAAGCTCTAGGCTAGAAAAATTATTATCAAAAAATCTAAATGCTTGGTTATATTCGGGTATTTTTTTTAATTCTTCAGCAGAAAATATTGTATAGCCCAAAGTTGTGAATTCTTTAAATTTAATACTAAAGTAATTTGAAAAAGTATTTATTTTGTTCTTTTCTGTTCTTGCGATTAATTCTTTTTTATTTAAGGTTCTGGAAATATGTTTAATTTTATTCAAATTATTCTCATTAATTGAAATATAATTTGTAGTATAGCGTAAATATCTTATTCTATTTATTATTTTATTAATTAGAAAAGATCTAAAAGTATTAAGCATTAAATTAATATTATCAAAGTTATTACTATAAATTTAAGTTTACTATTTAAAATAGTCAATCAATTTTTAAAATTTTATATATTCCAATTAAAGTAGTATTTTCCTCCAAGTTAATATTTTTAGAAAAGTCAATATCATCTACATTAATTAAAAAATTATCAAAATCATCTGTGGTATAAAGAACTATAGCTTTAGGTTTGTATTTTAAAATATTTTTCCATTCTTTATTTGGAGTATAATTTTTATCTTTATTAATATATTTCAAATATTTACTTTTAAAAATATTAGGAGGGTGCGCATGTTTTGTAAGTGGCTCTTGCTTAATTTTGATATAAGCGGAATGACCTCTATACAAATATATATTTTCAGCAGGGTCTAAATTATTATTTATCCAGTTTGTCAAATTAATAAAATCTTGATAGGTACCTTTTGTTTTTTTAATAAAGTGTGAATTATAATCTACAACCAAAACAATAATAAAAAAAATAACATTAATCTTGATTAATTTTTTTACAAATTTTTTATTAGGCAAAAATTGAAAAATCAAAATTGTTAAAAATGGCATTATTTGTATCAAATAGTGAGTACTAAAAGAACCAGTAAAAAAAATGCCAAGAGATATAGAAAATAAGTAAATTAATAAAATATTATTCTTTTTAATTAAAATTTTTAGGTTTATTAAAAAAAAAACAAATGAAGATGTATAAAAAAATAATGAATTAATTATTTTTATATTGTCATAATTGTATAAATTAAAATTATGTATGTGCAAACCAAATAAAATCAGCCTATAAAAATTAAAAAAATAACCTTTTTCTGGTTCATCGGTTATTGGTTGAAGGTAATTTGTAATTAAATATTCAAATCCATTTAAATTATAAATAATAATTAAAAATAAAATCCAGATCAAACCTGATCCAAAACAAAAAAATATAAAATTCAAAAAATTATTTTTGTTAATTTTAATTAGTAGATATAAAGTAAGGGCGAGATGCAATATTAAAAAGTTTTGTCTTATCAAAGAAGACAAAGAAAGCATTAATCCAATTACAAAAAAATCAATTTTAGAAACCTTTTCTTTTATAAGAATTAAATATGATATTAAAATTGGTATTATGACTATGTGCTCTGTCATAATATAATTACCTCCATCATTAAATAGGGTGGAAAAAAAAATAAAAGTAATAGCAGCTAATAAAGAGTTTTTTTTGTTATTAAAAACTTTTCCAATTAAAAAACCCGAGATAAATATTAAAATTATTCCGTAAAGTTGAAAAACTCTTAAGTCATTTCCACTTAGATACAAAATTGAGGCATAAATTGAGGTAACAAATT